>OKSC01001302.1_pt1 | contig 24666 bp, 16 predicted proteins | sample 1601161 | NCBI WGS metagenome assembly OKSC01 (sample SAMEA3541552, study PRJEB24748) | human gut metagenome | biome: human gut; feature: human-associated habitat; material: faeces | place: China | collected 2012
ACACATTTTGGCATACTCTTGTACTGTTTTTTCCTACATTTATTTTACACTAAGGTCAAAACCTGCGGTTTTGCCAGATCCCTTTACACAAGGGAGCCGATTTTGCAACCCAAAGGCTCCTTTCTTTACAGCCTGCAAACGTCCTTTCGCGGGCGTTTAAACCATTTTCCGTTTGTAAAATCGGGCATTATCTGCGGTGCGCCGCCCTGCTTTATTGACATTTCCGAAAGCACCGCCACCGCCTGCCACGTAGCGGCATCGTACACATCAACCGGCATTTCCTCACCGTTTATAAGCGCGTCGGTAAAGCCCATGTAGGCAAACCAATCCATTCCGCCGTGGCCTGCTTTCAGCGTTTCCTCGGTAACGTTTTTCCAAATTCCGGGTAAGTATTCGTCTTCAAATTTAACGGCGTTATTAAGCGCCTTTTTGTAATATTCCACCGGCTCAAACGATTCTTCGTCGCCGTCAAGAAATACCGAGTTTGTATCCTGCATATACAGTCCCTTTGTGCCGCGAACCGTAAAATCACGGCTGTAGGAGCGCGGCAGGGTTGTATCAAGCCGCAAAAGAATTGTTTCGCCGCGCGCGCAGGTCAAAACAGTGGTAATAATATCCCCCTGCGCAAAGTTAGCGGCTTTCATTTCATCGGTTGCATCGACGCGGGTTTTAATATATTCGCTAAGACCCGCGCTTTTTGAAGCAAAGGATGAAACGGTCATTATCCTGTTGCCGCGGTTAATATCAAGCAGTTTTGCAATGGGACCCAGCTCGTGCGTCGGGTAGTTTTCACAGCAACGGTTAAGGTAGTTATCAAAACGGTAGTGGCGGGTAACGTGACCGTAGGCAATCTCATTGCGCAAATCGTGCGCATAAGCGCCGGCGCAATGCACTATTGTTCCGAAAACGTTTTTTCGCGCCATTGAGGTTGCAAGCAGCTCCTCCCTACCCCAGCAGCAGTTTTCAACAAACATATAGGGGGTTCCGGTTTCTTCCCTTGTTCTCACAAGCTTTTGACAGTTTTCAAGCGTATATTCGCACCCAACCTCGCTTGCAACGGCAATGCCCTTTTTCATAGCGTAAACGGCAATTTCCGTGTGGGTACTCCAATCGCTGAATATAAAAACGGCGTCAAGCCCCTTAACCGAAAGCGCCTCCCTGTAATCGGTGAAGCCTTTCGGTTCTTCGCCGTATTCCTTGATTTTCTGAGCGGCGCGCGCAATTCTGTCCTCGTAAATATCGCATACCGATATTATCTGAATATCTTCGTTTTTTAGAAGTACATCGCGGATAAGGCCGAACCCACGGTTTCCTAAACCTACTACACATGCTTTGATTTTTGCCATATCAAGTCATCTCCTTAAAAAAACAATAGCAAAAAAGTTATGAAAAAGCAATGTTTTAAAAAAACATAATTATGTTTTTTTTTATCATTTACTTTTTTGAAAACTTGTGTTATGCTTTTTTTGAGGTGTTAATTATGTGGAACTTTATAAATGCGCCGTCATATTATGGCTTGGCAAGCAACATCGGTGACAAAACGATTTTGGGAGTTGGGTACGATAATTTTGCAGTAACAAAACCGCAGCGTTCTTTCAGAGTGCAAACATTTTATACATGGCATTTTATTATTTCAGGCAGCGGAACTTTGGAGGTCGAAGAAGAAAAATATAAGCTCGGCAGCGGCGATATGTTTTTTATTCCTCCGAATGTCAAAATGCGATATTACCCGGATTCAACTGACCCGTGGGAATATGTTTGGTTTTCGCTTGAAGGCGAAACGGCGGAGCATTACAGAGAACTGATTGGTTTTTCAAATGAGGTTTTTGTTTTGAAAAACAGGCATTATAAGATAATAAACGCAACATTAAAGGATTTGTTTGAGTCGCTTTGCGATAAAGCAAATGAATATTTTGGTGTTTTGTCTGCATTTTATAAGGTAATGGATATTTGCGTTTCGCATATACCTGCAAGCGATGTTAAAGGAGTAAAAGAGATTATAGACTGTAGTTGTATGTCACAGTTTTTTAACATAGAGAGTCTTTGCAGGGATGTAGGCGTAAGCCATGCGCACTTATTAAGACTTTTCAAGAAAGAATACGGTTTGACGCTTATAAACTATGTTATAAAAAAACGCGTTATGTATGCTTGTGAATTATTGGAAACCACTGATTTATCTGTAACTGCCGTAGCACTTTCATGCGGCTTTTCAGACATTTTACATTTTATGAAAATTTTTAAAAGGGAAACAGGCACTACCGCTTTGGAATACAGAAACAAACATAAATAATAAATTTGTCCATAAAAAATTATAATATTGTTCATTTACAAAAAACGAACAATTAGATATACCGATATTTACAAATCTTGGCGATTTAGCATAAATTGTTTTTGATGACCGCCTTGTTTGATAGAAATATAATTGAGGGAGGATATGTGATGTAAATGCAGACGGGTACTTTGATATAAGAGATTTAGTAAGGTTAAAAGCAAGATTGGCGGGAAAAAAACAATCAATTTAATGGCGGCTGATGCAAATCAAGACGGAGTTATCAATTCAATAGATCTTGGCGCAATCAAAAAACTACTTTTGGAGGCTGATTAAGATGAAAAAATCATTTCAGTATTATTGACAATAGCAATTTGTATGTCTGTGATCTTTTCAGGACTAAACATGTTCGCGAATGCAATAGATGAACAGGATGAAGGTATTGCCGTTACGCCGATTACCGATTATATTGCTAAGCATACTATGCTTGAAGGAACCTCGCAATATCCTATAGAGGATGTATTATTAAAAGGGGAAACGGCAAACCGCACGCTTCCCTGGAATGTTAAGCCGGACAAGCCGGCAATCACATCGACTGGTACATTGCAGTTTGATTCTATGAGTGAAAATTTAGCGAATACAACCGGGTTGCTGTTTTTTGTTTCAATACCAAATGCAAATACTATAAATCTAACTCTTATTTTTAAAAAATTTGCAAATTCGAGACATTACGGTTATCCGGAAGTGTCTTTAAAAGTTGGAGCAAACTATCAAAAAATGTCGCTTAATTCAAATGAATGGGAAAGCGGCGAAATAATCAATTGTTATAACGACGATCAGCCCGACACGAATAAGATCAAGGGTGGACTTTAATTTGACGGCGCTTTTACCGGATATGTGAAAATTCCATATGCATCCATGAAAAGCATTGGAATTAAATACATTGATTGTATGTGTTAAAATGATGTGACCCAATAAAAAGAGAAGTTAACTTCCAAATATGGTATAATGTTTTTACCACAAAACCAAATACCGAAAGGAAGTAACTTCTGATGAATATAATAACACAAGAAACCAAGAAAAAGCAAGCAGTGGTAAAATTTGCAAAGAAAAACGGAAAAAGTGCAGCAAGCCGAATGTACGGAGTAAGCCTGTCGAGTGTATAAAGATGGTGCAATAGATATGACGGTACAGATTGGCACTCGTTGGTAGAAAGGTCACGCCGACCGCATCACAATCCGAACAGACACACGAAAAAAGAAGAGCGAAAAATAAAGAAAGCCTTTGAGAATAACAATGTGCTTTTAATCCTTGAAAAACCTGACGATACAGCTTTAAACAGGTTATTCTTTCAATAATCAGCACGGCATTCGGCATAGCAATAGCGGTTTTCCCTTTGCTGCCTGTAAGCCTGTTTAAGCGCGTGATTAAGTTACAAAGGTCTTTTGCGAAACTCCGAGGCGGTCATTCCGCTGTATTGCTTGAAAATGCGGCAAAAATACAGCATATTCTTATAGCCTACCAGCTCTGCAATATCCGATACTGAAAGATTTGTGGTAGTGAGCAGATCGCGCGCACGCTGCATACGCACATCTGTCAGGTATTCCTTCGGTGATTTTCCGGTCAACTCTTTGAAAACATAGCGGTAACGGCTTGAACTCAAATTTTCAATTGACGCAAGGTCGGGAATACTTATATCCTGTTTGAAATTATTGATAAGGAATTGAAGTGATTTTTCAATACGGTACGATGTATCCGCCTTGTGGCTTTCAGAGGAGTTACAACGCGATATTTCCAAAAACAGCTGCATAAGGTATGTTCCCGCGTAAAATGTGAAGTCCTGTTTTCTGAAAATAAGCTCTGAAATCAAATGCTCAAAAATATCGCAAAGGCGTGTATTTACGCCCACATTTATTACGGTTTGGTTTTTGAAACCGAAACGCTCCATCAACTCTTGGGAATCCTTGCCGGTGAAGTAAAGCCAATAATATGTAATTCGCCCGTCACCGTTAAATTCATAATGGTGTATTTGGTGCGGATGGTAAAAAACAATGTCCCCTGTTTTCAGCGGGACTTGCCTTTTATCCATAAAAGCGGTTACGCTGCCATCAACTATATAAAGAAAATGAAAGTCGGTACGATTTTCAAGCACGGTGTCAAAAGGAATATCGGTATCGGTCTTACCGCCGCAATTAACAATGATCGGCGCTGATTCATCCGATATATCGTTGTGGGATGAATCCAATAATCTGAAAAAATTATAATGTTGCATAATATTTCCTTTGCAGTCGATTTGTATATATAACAGGTGTATTTTAGAGTTGAAAACACCTTATGTGAAGTATACAATAAATAATGTAAATAGTCAATGCCGTTTTTGGTTATAATTTGCAAATGAGAAACCGCAACTGTTTGAAACACACAACAGCAAACGCGAGGGTTCACGTTTTTTAATGACGGATAAGTGATGGTTTTTTTATAAATTAAGTCACTTTGTGCAGCAATTTAAAAGTTCAGGGGCAGAAAGGACGGTGCCTTTTGACTGTTTATGCGCCACGGTTGTTTTTTAAAATAATTTTGGAGGGTTTATAATGAAAAAAATATTGAATCGGGGGATTTTGAAAACGGCGCTTTCGTTTACACTTTCTTTAGTTCTTACAGCGGCAATATTGCCTGTGGGCGGACTTTTAACGGCAACAGCCGAGGGGGAAAATACTTCTGTTACAATTTCGGCAGCCGAAATTAAGGCCGCCGTCAATGTTTACGGCGGCGCAAGCGCTTCTTCAAGCGGTCTTTCAAAGGCTGATTTCGACGATCGATTTGAAACCACAGAGGGCGGCGTTATACATAAAATCACCGAACTCGGCAGCTGCGGCGATGTATGGTCGGCGCAAAACGAGGTAGTGTCCTCGGCACTGTATAAGGCAAAGAAAATGCGTGACTTTGAGTTGAAAGTGCGCATGATAAATGTTGATGAAAACTGGGCGGTTTTACCGCGTGTGATATTCGGGGTACAAGATCCGACCGCTTGGATAAACACAAGCGGCGGCGGATATACGGTAGGACTTTATAACGAGGGTAACAGTTATTTTAACGGGCTTTTCAATGGTGAATTTACTCGAAAAGAAGATTTATCAAATTACAATGCGCAAGGGAAATTTAACAGCCTTTGGGGCGCCCGGTACAATCTAACAGTGCGTGTTGAGGGTGAAAAGGTTACGGTTACCGTTGAGGATGACGGACTTGAGCCTTATTCATATCAATATGATTTAGGCGCTCTCGGTGCGGAATACAAAGGCGGATATATCGGATTTGTTTTCGGTACGGGCGTGAGCAAAATTTACTCAATGACAGTAACCGATTTGGGCGGTAAGGTATTAAATGACATTTCTTATAATTTTACAAGCGCCGATAATGCCGATGAAATTTTCGATGTGTACTGCGGTACGGACGCTAAAAACAGCGGTTTGTATAAAACTGCGTTCGGCACCCGCTTTACTTTGGCTGACGGTATTGCTACGCATATATTCGATACTTCCGTTATTTCCGATTATTTCGGGCAGCAGGATGATTATATAACGACCGCACTTTTAAAAAGCAGCGAATACCGTAATTTTGAAATGCAGGTAAACTGCAGCGGCAAGGAAAACAATGTGGGCTATTACTGGCCAATGCTTGTGTTCGGCGTGCAAAACCCGACGTGTTGGGTAGGCGCTCGGCAGGGCGGCTATGCAACAGGGGTATACAACGAGGGAAGAACCTTTCTTAAAGGCGTTGTAAACGGGGAGTATGTTGTTCAGTCCGACCCGAGTATACACAAAGACGCCGAAAGCGGATATTTTGAGGCTGCGTGGTATCCGTATACGCTTAAAATCAGGGTTACGGGTCACAAGGCGACGGTTACGGTAATACCGCTATATGAATGGGGAAAGAAATTTTCTTATTCATATGATTTGGACAACGGCTATAAGGGCGGGTATGTCGGCTTTGCTTCAACAGGTCAAAACTGCCGTTTCTGGAATTTTAAAATTACCGATCTCGGCGGCGAAACCGTTTCCAATGTGTATTCCGACCTTACAAATATTGAACAGGCCTCCGCGCTGTTTAATGTATATAAAGGTGAAAACATATCTTCTGTGGCTGAAACGGATATGAGCAGCGCGTTTTATGCGACTCAGGCGGGAATTGCCGCAGCGGATGCGTCTGTTGTTACAGCACTTTATAACGGGCACAAATATCGCAGCTTTGAAATGCAGGTGACCTGCAAAAACAGCGGCGGAGCAGATAATGTTTATCCGACGATTCTATTTGGAGTTAACGACCCTTATAACTCCCTTGAAACGGGCTTCGGCATAGCTGTATATAAAAACGGTGAAATTGGCTTATGCGGCAGGAAAACCGAAATTTCGGACGGGAGCGGCGCAATTCCCGCCTCCTATTCGGGCGAGCTTATTATAAGAGTGCGAATAGATGGGTATAAAGCCGAAGTAACCGTAATTCCGAAAAATTCGGGCGGAGCATGCGTTAAAGCTCAATTTTATTTAGGAAAAAATTACAGGCAAGGCTTTGTGGGATTTGCGGTGAACGGCTCCGGTCTTTCATTTTCCGATTTCAGAGTAAGGGATTTGGGAAACAAGGCGTACTTTGATACTCTTGTTGGAGACCTTAATTATGATGGACGCGTTATGGCGGACGATTTGGTTTTGCTTCGTAAGGGCATTCTTATGCAGCGGCAGGAGTATCTCAAGCCCGAAAGTGATGTAAATTATGACGGTAAAACCGATATTTTGGATTTGATTGCTCTTAAAAAGTATTATTCTTACAGAAAATAAATGCTTGTGAGACGGGAAGTATTCGGTGCATTTTGCGTCTTTGAAAGATATGGTGATTTATTATGAAACTACCGAAAAAAATAATATCCTGCGGCGTTGCGGCGTCTCTCATAATATCGGTATTTGCGGCAAAAGGTATACCGGAGAGTAAGAGCGGCGACACACGCTTTACACTCCCCGATACAACAATGTTAGAGTCGGAAACAAACCGTCACACTATGTATGCTTCCCCGGCTAAGACCGCCGAAAAGATCGGAACGGAGGGCTATGAGCTTAAGCTGCGGAATAACCGTTTACAAATATGGTTCAGAGAGAAAACCCACGCAATACGGGTGGAGGATCTCAAAAACGGTCATATATGGGGAACGCTTGAAAGCGACAAGCCTGAGGGTATGAACGCAAAATGGTCCGCAATGGGAAATTCCGTTTGTACCATAGACTATTTTAACGAGGCGCTTTCCGAAAGCCGCATAAGTATTTCCGACCGCTCCGCCGAAACGGAGTACAGCTGGAATAACGATTCGGTAAACTGTAAGGTTTGGTTTCCGAATATAGAAATAGGATTTTCGTTCACACTTACATTGCTTGAAGACGGCTTTAAAATAGAACTTGATAAGGGCAGCCTTACGGAAACCGGCGACTGTAAGATAAAATCACTCTATTTTCTCCCGTTTTTGGGAAGTGTGAGAGAAAACGCAACCGACGGTTATTTGCTTATTCCCGACGGCCCGGGGGCATTGATACGGTTCGGCAACAAGGGCGATTATGTAAGCGGGTATGACGATAAGGTGTACGGTCTTGATATGGGAATAGATACCCTGAGCAAGGCAAGCGATTTAGAGGCAAGCAGAACCAACGATTACCTGATTGATTCGGAACAAATAACAATGCCGATTTTCGGAATAGCGTATTTATCCCCTAAAAATTCATTTTTAGGAATTATAGAGGACGGATTCAACTCCGCAAATATAATCGCGTCGCCCGCGGGCTTTACAACCGATTATTTCTGGACCACCGCGCGTTTTGATTTCAGGCAGCTTTACGCCGAATCCACAGGTACTGCCGGCAAGGGAATTTTTACTACCGAGGAAAAACCCAAGAAAATAACGCCTGCCGTGAGATATGTGCTGTTTGCGGGGGGTAACGCCGATTACTCCGGAATGGCGACGGCGTACCGTGGGATACTCAAGGAAAACGGTGAGCTTAATACCGAAAGAAAGGATTCGGATATACCGCTGCGGTTGGACGTTGTAGGCTCTGAAATAAAGAAAAATCTTTTTTTCAAGAGCACGGAGGTTTTTACTACCGCAAAACAGGCGGAGGGCTTTTTAACACGGCTTGAAAATAGCGGAATTAAGAATATTACTCTGGCGTTTGAAGGCTGGCAGCGCGGCGGAATAAACGGTTCTAAATACGGGGCGTTGACATTTAATAAAAATGTCGGCAGCCGAAAGGATTTTCAAGCTTTGAACGAGCTTTTAAAGCAAAAGGGCGGGAGATTTTATCTTCAAATAAATCCGATCACGGCAAATAAGGACCAAATAAACGAAAACGAAATGGGAACGGTTACTGCCTCTAACTCGGTTGCAAAGTTTGTGCGTCAGAACGATAATATAATGTATAACGAAAGCTTTCTTGTAAAGCCTTCGAAAGCGGTAAAGACGGTTGAAAAATACCGTAAGAATTACAGCGATTTTTCTTTAAGCATTGAACAGCTCGGAAGTCGGCTTTATTCTGATTTTACACGTTCTTCCGCAATGATCAGGGATGAGTCCGCAAAGGGCTTTTCGGGTCAGATAAAGGATATGGAACAATCGGTCGCATTAAGCCGCGTAAACAGTTATTTATGGAAATATACCGATGAATACTTTGATATTCCCACATCATGCAGCCAGTATCTTTTTGAGACGGATACGGTTCCGTTTTTACAAATTGTTTTAAAGGGCAGTATGGATTATTACGCGCCGTATGCCAATCAGGGCTTTTATACTACCGAGAGCATTCTGAAAATGGCTGAATACGGTTGCTATCCTTCCTTTATGGTTACTGCGTCCGATAACCATTCGCTGACGGATACACCGCTTGAAGATTATTTTTCTCTTAATTTTGAAAACTGGTATCCGCAGATCGAAAAAATATACAACCGGCTGAACGAAGTTTTAAGCATGGTAGAGGGTCAGTACATAGTCGAGCATAAGGCAATAGGTGTAGGCGTATATCGCGTAACCTACAGCGGCGGAACCGTAATATACGTAAATTACGGCTCGCAGCCCTTCACGGACGGGAAGGTTACGGTGGAGGGTCAAAGCTTCTGCGCGGGGGGAAAACGGCAGTGAAAAACAAGTCTAAAGGTAAAATGTTGAATATGAAAACGCGCAGCGCAATTACGGGATACGCATATATAGCTCCGTGGATAGCAGGTTTCCTGCTTTTTACGCTCTACCCGCCTATATTTTCGGTGCGGCTCAGCTTAAATGAAATTAAGCTTGACCCTGCGGGAATGGAAATGCTTTGGCGCGGAAACTATTATTATAATACTGCATGGAATGTTGATACAACATTCAGAATGGATCTCGGAAATACGGTTACAATGATTTTATTTTCAACCCCCGTAATTCTTATATTTTCTTTAATAATAGCTTTGCTGCTGAACAATAAATTTCCGTTAAGAACCTTTTTCAGAGTGATTTTTTTCTTCCCGGTGGTAGTAATGAGCGGACCTGCCATAAGCGAGCTTTTAACGGCGCATTCGCTGAACTTTTCGGAGAGATCCCCCACCGTTTTTGAATTTTTAAAGCTGCTGCCCGCTTTTGCCCAAAAGCCGGTTATGTTCGTGCTTGAAAATCTTGTTTTGATATTGTGGTTTTCGGGCGTTCAAATACTTATATTCCTTGCGGGACTTCAAAAGGTCAGCCCTGATATTTACAGCGCCGCCGAAATAGACGGCGCCGGTGCATGGGAAAAATTCTGGAAGATAACGCTGCCGTTTGTCAGCCCTATGATTCTGCTTTGCGCGGTTTATACGGTAATTGACATTGCAAACTATGCAAATAATGCGGTAAATATTAAAATTTCGGGCAGTATTCTTTCAACATCGGGGCTTTACAGTATTTCCGCAGCTATGTCGTGGATATACTTTTTCGCCGTAATAGCAATACTTTTAGGTGTGTATCTTATTTCGCTGTTCGTAAGAGGGAGGTCAAACAGATAATGTCGGTTTTGAAAAGGTCAAGCATTAAAAAATGGCTTATCGGTTCACACGAACGTAAAAGTCCCCTTTCTCTTGCGGTATATTATTCTGTATTGATAGGAATAGGCTTCATTTATGTGTACCCTATACTGTATATGCTTGTAAACAGCTTTATGTCTCCTGCGGATTTGGCTGATCCGTCGATCAGCTGGATTCCGTCCGAGCTGTTTTTCGGTAATTTTAAAAAGGCATTTGCCGCGCTTGATTTTTGGAAAAGTCTTTTAAACTCGCTTATAATGACCGTGCTGCCTATGCTCTTTCAAACTCTTGTTGCGTCTGTTGTCGGGTTTGGGCTTGCAAGATATGAGTTTCCGCTCAAAAAAATGTGGATAGCTCTTATAGTTTCAACCTTTATTTTGCCGTCGCAGATAATGCTTGTTCCGCGGTATGCACTGTTTTACGATTACGGAATTATCAATACGGTTTTTCCGTCGTATCTGCCCGCATTGCTCGGTCAGGGCTTAAAAAGTGCCATTTTCATCTTGGTCTTCTTTATGTTTTTCAAAAGCTACCCGCTCACATATGATGAGGCGGCTGAAATTGACGGAGCGTCATCGTTAAGAATTTATGCAAGCATTGCAATGCCGATGTCGCGCTCGGCAATTGTTCTGTCAATGCTTTTTTCGGGGGTATGGTATTGGAACGAAACTACCCAGGCAAGTATGTACTTTGCGGACGCGATTCCCACATTGCCCGTTCAGTTAAGCAATTTTACGGCGAGATACGAGGCAATTTTCGGCAAGGATGACGCCGTAAATACAGTCTCAAGGCTTAATCAGGCAACATCTCTTGCGGGAACTTTGCTTTCAATTTTGCCTATTTTGATTTTGTATATATGCTTACAGAAGCAGTTTGTGGAAAGTATTGACAGAACCGGTATTGCCGGCGAATGATATAGGGGTGACACCGATGAAAACAAATCAGTTCGGCGTTGAGATAAAAGAGGTCGAATGGTATTCTGCGGAATATTTTTTAAAAGCGGAGCTTGAAGATAAAAGGGCGGTTCTTTACTGCACGGGTCAAAAGGGTGAGATAAAGCTGTTTTTAAGCTTTCCCGCAGGCGGCGGAGTAAGGCTTTGCAGTGAAAACGCGGGGTATTTTGAGCCGAATGACCTGAAAGAGATCGCGGCGACATATTCCGATGATAAAATACGGCTTTCGGACGGCAGCGGAACTTCGGTTTATATAAATAACGGCAAAAGCGCGTTACATATTGAAATTACCGTTGAGGTATTACGAAAAAGGCTTTTAATCGAGGGTTCGCAGATAATGTTCGGATATGACGGGGAAAGTCTGTGTAAAGCGGCATACAGCAGTTTCCTTGCAGAGAATGAGGGCATATACGGCTTTGGGGAGCGTTTTAATACCCTTAACCACAGGGGCACGCAATTTTCTTTGTGGAATGCCGACTGCTGGAGCAAGGGCGTTGCGGCTTATAAAAATATGCCGATTTTTCACAGCACCGCAGGATATATGATGTTTTTTAACTCTTTTTACAACTGCGAGGCGGATATAGGAAAAACCGATCCCGATAAAATGCTTTTGGAATTTGAAGGCCCTAAATGGGACGCGTATTTCTTCCTTGGCACCCCGGCGGAAAATATACGTATGTATACCGAGCTTACCGGCAAGCCGATACTGCCGCCCAAATGGGCACTGAGGTATTGGGCGGGCGGCGCTTATCAGGTGTGGGATGAAAAATCGGGTCCGGAAAATTACCTTGAAGCATTGGAGGAAACTCTGCGTAAATATGCCGAAATGGGTATGCCGGATATTGCCGCCCTGGGCGGCGAGGGTAAGCCGATGAACAACGAGCCCGCCTATGAAATTCTTAAAAAAACGGGCACCAGAATGATCGGTTGGAATCACCCCTCGCTGCTTATAAGCGAAATGGCGGAGCTGCTCGGTACGGATGAGCTTCGGGAAATTCCGTATTTTATGAATCCCGACGACCGCACAAAGCAGGCGGGGCGCGAGGTAATAGATTTTGCTCACCCGAACGCGGTAAAGGTAGTTTCCGCTTTTTTCAGAAAGCTTTGGGATTGGGGACTTAAAGGCTGTATGGTCGATTACGGAGAAATACTGCCTGTTAAAAGTCTTTCATCCAATGGTATGACGGGCGATGAAATGCACAACGGCGTTTCATACTGGTATAACAAAGCTTATCATGATGCATGGTACGGCGAAATGGGTGATGATTGCATACTGTTTTCACGCAGCGGGTGCGCAGGCTGCCAAAAGTGGGTAGGAAATTTCGGCGGCGATCAGGTTTCAAGCTTTGAGGGTCTTAATCAGGCAATCAACGGTATGCTTAACCTTACCTCATGCGGCTTTTCTGTTTGGGGAACGGATATAGGCGGCTACGGCGGTCCGCCTACGCCCGAGGTGTATATAAGATGGCTTCAATTCGGCACGTTTAACCCGCTTATGCGCGCCCACGGCGCGGGGCTTGACCGCGACCCGTGGACCTACGGTGATACGGCGATTCGGGTCTTTTGCAAAATGTATTGGATACGCGAAAATTTACTTGACTGCATTTATTCATCTGCCGTGCGTGCGCACACAGAGGGTGTTCCCGCGGTGATGAATATGGCGGCGGCATTTCCCGAAGAGGGTATTATGCCGGATGTGAACGGTCAGTATATGTTCTGTGAAAGGCTGCTTGTTTGCCCCGTGCTTGAAGAGGGCACGAATAAAAAGGAAATAGTTTTTCCGAGCGGCAGCTGGTACGGTTTATTCGGCGGCGAAAGGATGTCGGGCGGCGTTACCGAAACCGTTTCGGCCGAAATTGAAGACATACCCGTATATATAAGGGCGGGCAGCGTTATTCCGATACGTCTCGGCGAAAGCGGAGAGCTTGCAGAGCCTGTATATTCGGGCAGCTGTACATCGGCGCTGCTTATAACTCCGCCCGATATTTCATCAGTGGGTGCGATTTACTCGGAAAACACGGCGAAAAAAGCATATTGCCTTAAAGCCGAAGAAGGCGGCTGCGAATTGCAATGGGAGCGGCAGGCTGCATACCGTAAGCTTATTTTATACGCAGACGCCCGAAAGGTTCATATAACCGTTGATGGGAAAGCTGTGGATAAAAAATATATTCGGTCCGATGTATGCGGCAGAGTAATTGCGGATATTCCCGCCGAAAGCTGGAAAACGGCGCGGATCGGTTTTATTTAATTGGAGGAACGCATAATGAAGGTAAATATATTGAAAAGGCTTGCAGCTCTTTTTTGCTCGCTTTTATTTATTGTATTGATTCCCTTTTCCGCTTCGGCACAGGTATATCCGTCTACCGTTAAGGTGAAATGGTATTATCCCGAAAGCATTTTGAGGGTGGAAAAGAACGAGGAATCTCTTGTGCTGTATGTTTCGGTTAACGGCAGCGAGCAAAAGCTGACTTTGGTTTTCCCGTCCTTCGGCGGCTTTCGGCTTTACGGTGAGGCGGAAGGCTTTTTCACTCCCGAAAAGCTCAATAAAATCGAATACGAGGAGATATCGGATAAAGAGCTTTCGATGAAGGCTCATGACGGAACTCGGGTTTTGCTTGATACCTCCGCCGAAAAATGGAAGATTGATATTTTTAATAATATGAATAATCAGGTTGCGCGTTTTGCGGCGGATCAAATTTGGTTCGGCTACCAAAACGGCGTGCTTAAAAAGGTTAAGCTTGAGTGCGGAATAAGCGAGGGAGAGAGTCTTTACGGCTTGGGCGAGCGTTTTGAAGCCTTTAATCAGCTCGGAATTAAAACGGTGCTGTGGAATCAGGACTCATGGAGCGAGGACGGAACATCCTATAAAAATATTCCGATTTTGCACAGCTCTGTAGGATATATGCTGTTTTTCAATTCGGCTTACAGCGCCGTTGCGGACATAGGCGTTACTGATAAGCGCAAGTATTCGCTTGATTTCAACGGTCCTAAATTTGATATGTATTTTTGGACCGGCTCTCCGCTTGAAAATATAGCGTCATATACCTCGCTTACGGGAACTCCGTTGCTTTCGCCTAAGTGGGCGTACCGTTATTGGGCGGGCGCTTCGGGGCAGACATGGGAATCCGACGGTACGGAAAATGTTCTGGGTAAGCTTACCGAGTCTCTGTCCGGATATAAAAAGCTCGGAATAACCGATATAGCGGCGCTTTACGGCGAGGGAGAGCTTTCCTACAATATTCAGTCCTATAATAAGCTTTTATCAACAAATACAAGAATGCTTGCATGGACTACTCCGTTCCAAAGCCGTGCCGATATGAGCTATTGGATACCGAGTCTCAGCACGCTGTTTTCGGATTACGAGCTGCCCTGTTTCAGGGACGCGCTGAATCCTTGGACATATGCCGTTCAGCCGAGCACGGGAACAATGGATTATTCGCACCCGAACGCGCTTGCGGTTCAGCGCGAAAGGTGGAAAAAGTATCTTGACTGGGGCTTGAAAGGGCTTATGGTGGATTACGGCGAATACATTCCGGAAAGCGTGCTTGCTTACAACGGTATGACCGGCGCGGAGTTCCATAATTTTTCAAGCTATTACTATTCTAAAGTAAATAATCAGGTATTTTCGGAAAAATACGGCGATGACTTTGTACTCTTCGCGCGTAATGCCACCCAGGGCTCTCAGGTTTGGGCAGGCAATTTCAGCGGCGACCAAAAGGGCACGTTTGACGGAATGAAACGAGCGGTAAACGCAATGCTTACGCTTACTGCGTGCGGATTTTCAAACTGGGGCTCGGATATAGGCGGCTACGGTGCAACGGAAAACAGCGAAATATATACGCGTTGGCTGCAATTCGGTACATTCAGCCCGTATATGCGCCTGCACGGGCAGGGTGAGCAGGATCCGTGGCATTGGGGAGATATTGCGACGAACACCTTTGTTTCTCACTATTGGCTGCGTGAAAACCTGCTTAATAAGATTTACAGCAGCGCGATAAAAGCTAACAAAACAGGCTCGCCTGTTTCTAAATCAATGGCGCTTTCGTTCCCCGGCAACAGCAAGCTTTTAAACAGCGAAAGCGAGTATATGTTCTGCGATGATCTGCTTGTCTGCCCGATTACGGATTATCTGTACCATACAAAGGTGACGCTGCCAAAAGGAAATTGGTTTGATCTGTGGACCGGCAGACTGTATAAGGGCGGCAGTGAATATGATGTTGACGCGCCCCTTGACCTTACGCCGGTATTTATAAGGAGCGGCTCGGTAATTCCCGTTACCGTTTCGGGCAAAACCCTTTCTCTTACGGATAAAATAGAGTCCGATTCGGCGGTTGAGGCGCTTGTTGTAACTGCTCCGAACGGAAAGAGACAGGAGGAGTATTGGAGCGATAAAAATACAAGGACCGTGTATACTTCTTCAGCCGACGGAAATATGTTTACCGTTTCGGCAGACCGCGCTTCAAAGGAAAAGGTTATACTGGCTTACGGTATAAACGCGAGCGAAGTAAAGGTGAACGGCAAAGCGCTTGAAAAACTTGACCATATGCCGGAATCCGATGAAAGCGGATATTATGTTGACAGCTATACAAAAACTGTCATTCGCGTGCCCGCTGCCGATTGGAACAGTATTTCTATTACATTGGGCGGCTTGCTTTCAAAAAATTTGGCGGAGAATAAAAAAATAACGACTCATTCGTTCAGGGCGTCCGATACAAAGCCTGAAAATATTGTTGACGGTAAAAAGGATACGCAGTGGACCGTTACCAAGCTTGACGAGGCATTTTTCTCCGTTGACTTAGGAAAAAAGGAAACAATCGACCGCGTGGAGGTCAAATGGGTGAATAATTCGGGCTACGGCAAGAATTATACCGTTTCGGTATCAAAAGACAGGGATGAGTGGCAGGAAGTGTCGGCGGTTACGGATTCCGACGGTATGGTGGATATACTGCGCTTTGACCCTGTAAACGCGCGATATGTAAAGGTTTCGGATATTACGGCAGGCGGCGGGAAAACGGTCACTGTTTATGATTTCGGGGTGTATCGCTCGGCATATGCCGCAACCGACGGCACAGACAGCGGCGAACGGATAGATATGTCGGAAACCGACGATGACGAAACCGTTCCGGAGACCAAAAAGAGTATTATAAGAAAAAAGCGCAAGGTGGTAAGAAAAGGCAGTCCCGATATATATTACGAATATATAGAAACGTGGGTAATCGTTCTCGGAGTTGTCGGCGGTGTGCTTTTAATTGCGGGTGCGATAGCTGCAATAATACTTATAAAGAAAAAACGCGGAAAAAAGATTAAAATGGAAAAGGAATAAAACCGAGGGGAGAATGTTTTTTGAAGACCGTTAAAATTTTATTTCAGGGCGACAGCGTGACCGATGAGGAACGCGACAGAAACGACCCGCATCACTTGGGAAAAGGTTATGCCAAATTTGCGGCACAAAGACTTAAAGAGGTATTCCCGCAAAAACAGCTTGAATTTCTTAATTTAGGTATTTCAGGCAATAAAAGCGGGGATCTGCTAGAAAGATGGGAAAAAGATTGCATTGCCGTTCAACCGAATATTGTATGCTTTATGATAGGTATTAACGATGTTTGGCACAGCTATGCACACGGTCTTGATATAACAACCGAAGAGTATTCGGAAAATTGCCGCCGCATGCTTGAAGCACTTAAAAGCAAAACAAAGGCAGGCCTTGTTGTTATGGAGCCGTTTTTGCTTGATAATCCCGAAAAACCGTTCAGGGAAAAGCTTGACCCCGATATAGACGCAATAAGGGCGCTTTCGCGCGAATATGCGGATATACTTGTTCCGCTTGACGGAATGATGACAGCCGCGGCAATAGAATACCGTAACGAAGATCTTACATTTGACGGCGTTCATCCTAAAGAGGCGGGCGCAAGGCTTATCGGCGGTTGGGCATCCGAGGCTATAGGGAAAGTAATTGATAAATATGACTTTTGATAACGCATTTAAGCTTTTTGAAGAATATTCGTCAAATACCGTTGCGGGAACGAATAATAACTTTATTTTAAAGGGCAGTTTTGAAAATAAAACCTCGGCAATTTATTATAAGGTTCAAAAACACGGAAAATCGGCTTACAGATTTTGCTTTTCAAACTGTGTTGACAGCACATACGGAGACGGAACAGAATGTCAGGCAAATTGCCTTGGCGGCAGTTGGCGGATCGTTTCCGCTTTTGCGGGCGACGGCGGTGCTTACGGCGCTCCGCATATGTCGGAAAAACTTGTACCTTTAAGCTTTTCGGGGAGTACGAAAAAGGAGGTGCTTCCGGGAGAAATTTTTTGGAGTGATGAAGCTGAGCTTGAAATTCCGAAAAATCATTATTTATGCTTTGAAATCACCTTCAGCGGCAGTGAGATACCTTTTACACCCGATAAAATTGTACCCGCATTTTCTCTGGACGAAAACGGTTTTAAAGAGGATAAAGAATTCCCTCAGCCGATTTTTGTGGGTATAAGGGTCAGCAAAAGCAAAAAAGTTGTATTTATCGGCGATTCCATTACCCAAGGCCTCGGCACAACGCCCGATAAATATGAGTTTTGGGCTGCAAGACTTGCAGAGCGGTTGGGAAAAAATTTCAGCTTTTGGAATTTGGGGCTCGGCTGCGGGCATGCGTATGACGCAGTAACCGACGGCAGCTGGCTGAAAAAGGCAAAGACGGGCGATACGGTTTTTGTTTGTTTCGGAGTTAACGATATAAATATGCACCGTTCCGTTACGGGTATCTGTAATGATACGGCGCGCATTGTGTATCTTTTAAAATCGGCCGGCTGCAAGGTTATACTGCTTTCCGTACCGCCGTTTGATATGGTGGGAGAGGATAAGGAAAAATGGTATGCCGTGAACGATTTTCTGCGTAATACCGTATCAAAAAATGCGGACGGTTTTTTCGATATTTCCGATATTATCGGAAAACCGTCACCGAGAAGGCATATGTCGCTTTACGGACCTCACCCGGACGGTAACGGCGGAAAAGCCTTGGGTGACGCGCTTTATGCGGCGTTCGGAAAATTGCTTTAGGCTGTTGTAAATATTTTCAGCGCTTTCAATGTGAGTAAGGAGAAAATTTTAATGAAAACAAATAACGAAATAAGAAAAGTCGTTGAGTCCATGAGCCTTGATGAGCTTTGCGGGCAGGTTTTGAACATTGATCTGGCAAGCCCCGATTTTGAAATATCCGAGTATGACGGAATATTTAAAGAAATGCACTTGGGTTCGGTATATACCGCACCGGAAAGCCCGCTTTGCAAGGGTATGAATCAGCTTGAAATGAACAGAACGCTTTGCAAAAGGGCGGGAGAGTATGCACCGGTTCCGGCAATGGTGCTTACTGACGGTTGGATTGAAAACTTTGACCAGCAAATTACCAAAATGGCGTGGGGCGCAACGGATGACCCCGAGCTTATGGAAGAGTACGCACGGGTTTACGCGCAAATGCTCAGAAAAACGGGAAATCATGTGCTTTTGGGACCCGTGGTTGATATAAATTACAATTTTAATAATCCGCTTGTAAATACAAGGGCAATGTCGGACAGTACCGACCATGTTATAAAAATGGCGGGCGCTTTTGTACGCGGGCTTACATCCGAAAACAGGGTAGTTGCCTGCTGCAAGCACTTTCCCGGAGACGGTATGGACGACCGCAATCAGCACTACTGCACAACCGTTAACAGCAAGGGCAGGCAGGAATGGCTTGAAACTTACGGACGCGTATATAAGGAAATGTTCAAAAACGGCGCTAAAGCGGTTATGTGTGCGCACATCAGTCTTCCGTCATGGCAGAGTGAAGAAGAAATTGACCCGATAACAGGTTATCTTCCGTGCTCGCTCAGTAAAAATCTTATGACCGATCTTTTAAAGAGAAAACTCGGCTTTGACGGGTGCATTATTTCCGATGCCATGAATATGGTGGGAGCGGTTGCGGTTTGTAAACGCGAGGAACTCGGTGTGCGTTTTATAAATGCGGGCGGAGATTTAATGCTCTTTTCCAAGCCCGAGGATTACAGGGCAATAAGAAAGGCTGCGGAAGACGAAGTTATACCGACAGAGCGGTTGAGAGACGCCGCAGAACGGGTTTTAAGACTTAAAAACAGCGTAGGTCTACTGGATGACGAACAGTCCGATGACGCAAAAATAAGCCTGAGCGGCGACCCGCAGGATTATATAGATAAGGCGGTTGCAAAATCCTTTAGAATTGAGCGCAACTTTGATAAGCTTATCCCGTTGAAATTAAACCGTGGGGACAGAATATTGCTTTTGAACCTTATATCCACATCTTCGAACAATAACGACGCAAATATTGACGAGCCGCTGAGAAAAGAGCTTGAAGACCGCGGATTCAAGGTTGATCGAAAAAACATACCGTTTATTCATACGGAGCTTAAAGGTATAGAGGAAAATTACGATTGCGTGCTGGTAAACAGTTTTATTGACGTTTCACACAGCAATGCCGGCTCGCTGCGCTGCGGCAGCGACCATATGGGGCCGTTTTGGGACGGGTTGGGACTTTCACACCCGAAATTTATATTTACTTCCTTCGGCGACCCGTATAAGCTTTATGAATTTCCGTTTTTACACACCTACATAAACGCTTTTTCATGCGGTGAAAAAACGCAGAAATATTTTGTTAAGGTGCTGCTCGGGGAAGAAAAAGCGCTCGGTAAAAATCCAGTTGAGCTGAAGGGCTTTTTTGAAAGGGAAGTTTAACACGCAAGGCAATACTGCAAGGGAGAGCGACATATGAAAACATATGACAGAAAAAACGGCTTTTTGGGCGTGCATTTTGACTTTCACGCCTCAAGAGATAACAGACACATAGGAAAAAAATTCACCGAAAAAACGGTGCAGGATGTTATTGACATGCTGCATCCCGATTATATTCAGTGCGATACAAAGGGAGCTTACGGCATTGCAAGCTACCCCACAAGACTTGAAAATCGCGCACCCGAAATAGATAAGGATATACTTAAAATCTGGCGTAAGGTCACAAAGGAAAACGGCGTGGGCCTTTTTGCACATCATGCCGCAATGGACGACAGAGACGCGGCGGAGAGACATCCCGATTGGGTGCTTATGCGGGCTGACGGATCTCTTGATCCGCGCTTGCTGAACGTTCCGGGTGATTACATAGAAAAAAGGCTCATTCCGCAGCTTTTGGAGCTTGCGGGGGATTATGAGCTTGACGGCGCATGGATGGACGGTTCGGGATTTAATATTGAGCCTAATTACAGACCCGAAATACTTGCAAGGTTTACCGAAAAAACCGGTATAACTGAAATTCCGAAAAACGAAAACGACCCGCATTATGCCGAGTTTTTGCAGTTCTTCCGTGATGAATATGCCGAAACCAGGCGCCATTACATCAATGCGGTACATGAAAAATATCCCGACTTCCAAATATGCTGCAATTGGGATTATACCTCTTACGATTCGGAAAAGGTTGATTCCGACATTTCGTTTATTTCGGCAGATATATGGGGTATGACAACATTTAATATTCTCAGAATGGAAAGCCGCTTTATTTCCGGACAAAAAAAGCCGTGGGATCTTATGCTGTGGTGCGATGCCGCCAAATACGCCGGCGGATTTGTCAATTGCCTGAAGCCTTCCGTTCAGCTTATGCACGAGGCTTCCCAGATAATGATGCACGGCGGCGGGGTGGAACTGTATATGCTTCAGGAACCGGACGGCGGTGTGGATATTAAAAAGCTTGATAAATTCAAAGAAACCTTTGATTATTGCCGTAAATACAGAGAATATCTTTTCGGCAGCGAATCACTCTCTCAAATTGCCGTGCTGTTTGACGGGAAAACGGCAATGAAGATGAATAACAAAGCATACGGATTTTTCGAGGGCTCGCTGCTAGACGGTATTAACGGTATTCTGCAATGCTTTGCGGATTCGCAGCAATCGGTTGACGTTATAGGAGAGTGGGAGCTTGATAACCCCGCTTTGCGGTATAAGCTGATAGTTGTTCCCGAATGGTCGGAACTCAACTGCAAGGATAAATTGCTCACGTTTGCCGAAAACGGCGGCAGCCTGCTTATTATCGGCAGCGGTGCAACAAAGCTTTTTGAAAAAGAACTCGGCGTCAGCATTACCGATACGGTTAAACAGAAGAGAGTATTTATAGGCGATAAGTACGATTATTGCTCATTCGGTGAATTGAGCGATATAAACGAGGTTAAGGTGTTAACTGCTGTTGCTGCGGAAAACGCATTTTTAAACAGCGATTTTTCTGATATTCATACAGCGCTTACCGTAAACGGGCTCGGGAAAGGCAAAATTGCCGGCATTTATTTTGATATTGGGCAGCAATATATAAACGGAAGAACCGCAGGCGCTTGCGATTTTGTTAAGCGCACCGTTTCAAAGCTTTTGCAAAAGCCCGAGCTGACGGTTACAGGCAGCCGCAATGTTGAAGTTGCCCTGCGCAGAAACTGCGGTAAAAAAGAGGTGGTTCTGCTTAACTGCTCCGGACCGCACAGCGACCCGAATACTTTTACATATGATGAGCTTTTGCCGATTTGCAACATTACAGTAAAGGTCAAAACCGAAAACAAACCCGAAAAGGTTGTCCGACAGCCGGAGAATCTGCAGCTTGATTTTGAATGGGACGGCGAATATACTGCGGTGAAACTTGAAAAGCTCGAAATGATGAGCGTTATCACACTTGATTGAAGGAAATAAATTTACTGTATGAAAAAGCTTTATATGATAGGAAATACTCATTTTGACCCGGTGTGGTTATGGAGATGGGACGAGGCATTGGCCTCAATACGCTCCACATTTCGCTCCGCGCTTGACAGAATGAACGAAAATCCCGATTTTATTTACAGCTTCTGTACTCCCGCCGTATTCGAATGGATAGAAAAAACCGATATAAAACTTTTTGAAGAAATTAAAAAACGTGTAAAGGAAGGTCGCTGGGAATTGTGCGAGGGCTGGTGGGTGCAAGCCGACTGCAACGCACCCTGCGGCGAAAGCTATATCAGACAGGGTCTTTATGCCCGGGAGTATTTGAAAACGCATTTCGGAAAAACGAGCGACACGGTATTCAATATCGATTCCTTCGGTCATAATATGCAGCTTCCGCAAATTCTGCGGGGGTGCGGTTTCCGAAATTATGTTTTTTGGCGACCGAACGAAGCGCATAAGGAATTGCCGAAACCGCTGTTTGACTGGGTGGGATTGGACGGCTCTTCCGTTCGCTGCTATAGGCTCGGGGGAAAGGGCGGCGAGATTTTTGTAAAAGATATTGAAAAAGAAACTTTCGGTAAAATTTTCAGCGAAAATACGGAGGATAACCTTATGGTTGTCTTCGGCGTTACAGATCACGGCGGCGCGCCCACTAAGCAGCAAATGTCGGTAATAAACAGATTATCCGCAGAATGTAAGGATTATGATGTTTCGTATGGCACGGTAAGCGGATTTTTCAGAGATGTAAAGCCTGAAATTTCGGTCTGCGATGAGCTGCAGACAAGGTATTTGGGACCGTACTGTAATTATACACCCATTAAGCAGGATAACCGCCGTGCCGAAACGGCGCTGCTTAACTGTGAGGCGGCAAGCGTAATAGCTTATAATCTTATAGACCGTGAATATCCGCAGGCGGAAATAAAGCAGTGCTGGAAGGATGTTATGTTCAATCAATTTCATGACATTCTCGGCGGCACCTGCATATCTTCCGCTTATAGAGACGCAAGTGACCGGCACGGCAGAGCAATACAGACCGCCGCAGAGCATATGCACTATGCGCTGCAAAGTATTACAAATATGATAGCAATGCCGGGTAAAAATCCTGATAACGCTTGGAATTTGGCGGTATGGAATCTCAACGGCTTTCCCATTGATGCACCGATTGAAGCGGAGGTTCAATGGGCATGGGAGTTTCCTTGGTATAACGGCGGCATAACCCTGACAGACGTCGACGGCACAGATTATCCCACGCAGATCATTACCGAGGAATGCGTTGTTCCGTCGTTCCGTTCTCGCTTTGTATTCCGTGCGGAAATTCCGGCGGGCGGATATAAGTGTTTCATTGTTCGGCAAACCGAAAAAAGCGAGGCTTCTTCTCGCCGCTTTAAGCTTGGTAAGGCAGCATACGGCGGTTTTGATTTAATTGATACACAAAGCGGCAAAACATTAAAAGGAATTTTTTTACCGTATGTCCGTGTTGATGAGTGCGACACATGGGGCTTCAACAAAACGGTTTTAGAAACAGAGCGTCAGGAGCTTTCGTTAAAATCTTTCGGAGTAATTGAGGACGGTTTGTTCCGCACCGCTTATAAAGCGGTTTACGCATACAATAAATCCACGCTTACGCTGCTGTTCAGGGTATATGATGACAGGGTACTGTGCGAATACCGCTGCCTTTGGAATGAGGAACGGCGAACGCTGAAATTGGGATTTAACAGCGGTAGCTGCATATCTTCAATTCCGTTCGGATTTATTCGGCGCGAGATATCCGAATACGAAATGCCTATGGCACAGTGGATAGAGGGCGACGGCTTTTCTTTAGGTACTTCATCGGCTTTTTCGTATGATTATGACGGCAAACAAATAGGAATTACACTGTTGCGTAACGCGTTGTTCGGGGACTTGCGCAGCGCGCCGCTTGATACAAGCCGCGAATATACATATATGGGACAGGGTGAAACCACAGGTGTGATCCAAATGTGTTTTGATAACGGTAAACACGCTGCCGCTGCTCTTAACAATCCGCCCGTTATAATTGCCGAGGCTAACCACGGCGGCATATTTCCTCCGCAAAAAAGCTTTTTTAAATGCGACGGCGCGTATCTTTCGGCGGTAAAAAAATCCGAGCGGAACGGCGATACGATACTTCGCATTGTTGAGGAAAACGGGGAGAATACCGTGGCCGGGGTCACAATAGGAGACTGTAAGTTTTCTGTTCCGTTAAAGCCGTTTGAAATTCGTACAATAACGTTTGACGGCAGTAAAATTCATAAGGTAAATATGCTTGAAGAGCAGTAAAAAGTATTATTTGGAAAGGCAGATCAATGACTATTATAAAACCGGGAAATTTCGGGAAAAATGTCCCGGCGGATAACAGACGGGGAGATTTTGATTTCGGGAACGAGCAGGTTTTATATCTTAAAAGATCGGTGGATATTTTATTCATCGGCGACAGTATTACGCAATTGTGGGGTCATTATGCATATTTCGGCACGAAATGCTATATTGTAAACCGCGGCATAGGCGGGGACGGCTCGGAATATACGGTGCGTCGGGCACTGTGGAGTGCCTGAACGACAGCTATGAATTTACGGTTTTATACGGTAAAAAGCTTTGTTACGGCGCTTAAAATCGTTACTGCCGTTTTAATA
>OKSC01001310.1_pt1 | contig 24564 bp, 24 predicted proteins | sample 1601161 | NCBI WGS metagenome assembly OKSC01 (sample SAMEA3541552, study PRJEB24748) | human gut metagenome | biome: human gut; feature: human-associated habitat; material: faeces | place: China | collected 2012
GCTATGAATAAAACAGTTAAATGCGCAAAATTATACGGTATAGGCGATCTGCGGTATGATGAAGCGCCTTTTCCTGAATGCGGCGTCGATGAGGTTATAGTGAAGGTGATGAGCTGCGGAATCTGCGGCAGCGATCTTGGCAGAGTATATGTTAAGGGAACCTACACCTTTCCGACTGTGATCGGGCATGAGTTTTCGGGCAGGGTGGTATTCGATCCGCTCGGGCTGATGACAAACGAAAATGTATGCGTTTTTCCGCTTTTGCCCTGCTTTAAGTGCAAAAGCTGCAGTGAGGGGAATTACGCCACCTGTGAAAATTATGATTATTACGGCTCGCGGCGGGACGGCGGAATGACCGAATACATAGCTGTAAAGCGGTGGAACCTTGTAAAAATGCCGTCCGGTTTAAGCTATGACGAGGGTGCGATGTGCGAGCCTGTATCGGTTGCGAGACACGCCGCCGGAAAGCTGAACATATCAAAAGGGGAGAGCGTTTTTATTTCGGGCGCGGGCCCAATAGGTCTTATAGCAGGGCAGTGGGCTGTGCTTTTCGGCGCAAAAAAAGTATATTATACCGATATCGACAAGCGAAAGCTTGAATTTGCGAAAACACTCGGCTTTTATGAGTGGGAAAACGGAACAGTTACCGATTGCGCGCTTGAGGGGACGGGGTATTCGGACGCTCTGCAAAAATGCCTTGAGACGGTAAAGCCGCACGGAAGAATGGTGCTTATGGGAAACCCGGCGGGCGAAGTCACAATGTCACAAAATACATATTGGCAGATTCTCCGCAAGGAGCTGTGTATAAACGGCACATGGAATTCATCTTATAATGACGTCGTTAACGACTGGCATGAAAGCATTACGGCAATGGCTGACGGCAAACTAAATGTCAAGCCGCTTATCACGCACAAATTCCCGCTTTCTAAATGCAATACCGCATTCAAAATGATGAAGAACAAAACGGAATTTTACAATAAAGTAATTTTAAATATGCAGGGAGCAGATTAAACATGAAAAAGAAAATTTCCCCGTCTGTCATATGCGCCGATTTTTTTGATTTGAAAAATTACATAAGGCAGTTTGAAGAAAGTAAGATCGATATGCTTCATGTTGATATTATGGACGGCAGCTTTGTGCCGAATTATACTCTCGGCACGGATTTTGTAAAGATACTCAAAGCCAATACTGCCATTCCGCTTGATATTCACCTAATGGTTGAAAATCCCGAAAGTAAGCTTGATTGGTTTCAATTATCTCCGGATGATTATGTAGCGGTGCACTGCGAATCGACTCCGCACATTCATAAAGCGGTTGCGGCGGTGAAAAATAAGGGCTGCCGGGCTTTGGCGGCGCTTAACCCCGGCACGCCGATATGCGCGCTTGAAAATATTTTGGACGATATTGACGGGGTGCTTGTTATGACCGTTGACCCCGGCTTTGCGGGACAGAAGCTCATACCCTCCGCCCTTGAAAAAATCAAAAAGCTTCGTGAATATCTTGATGAAAGGGGCTATGAAAATATTGAAATTGAGGTTGACGGAAATGTGAGCTTTCACAACGCGGCGCTTATGAACGAAATGGGCGCGAATATTTTTGTTTCGGGAACCTCTGGCGTATTTTCAAAGGACGGAACAATTAAAGAAAACATCGCAAAATTACGCGGTATTATAAGCGAATGAGGCTGCGGCGACCCCCTCTGCTTGCAAACGCAAAGGAAGGAAGCCTTTGGTCTGTACGGAAGCTATAGTTTTATTTTTTATCGGCGATTTTACGCCGATTTTTTTATTATTTGAAAAAAATTTTTAAAAAAATTGAAAAAAGTATTTGACTTTTCCTGACTTTGGTGTATAATTATAGTCAGGAAAGGTCAAAATGAGGTGTAAGCTATGAGAATGAGCGATTTAATAACACAGGAAATAATAAAAATGCTAAACGAGTCGGGTGCGAACACCGCCGAGATTCAGCGCAACGAGTTTGCCAATACCATCGGCTGTGCTCCGAGTCAGATAAATTATGTTCTTTCCTCACGATTTACGCCGGAGCACGGCTATATGATAGAAAGCCGACGCGGCGGCGGGGGATATATAAGAATAAGGCGTGTTGTTATGAGCCATACCTCTGCGCTCATGCACATTATAAATTCCATAGGCGGCGCGGTAGACCCGATGACGACGAGAATTATTCTTGAAAACTGTATAGAATCGGGGATAATATCGCCGGATGCGGCGAAGCTTATTGCCACGGCAGTATCTGCTGCTGTTTTGCAGGCGGTGCCGGTCGAATACCGCGATACCTTAAGAGCGGCGCTTTTAAAACAGCTGCTGCTCACACAAATAAAATAACAAGGAGCGATTTTTATGCTATGTGATAAATGCGGAAAAAACAATGCAACAACGCATATTAAACAGATAATAAACGGCGTGGTGACAGAGCGCAATCTTTGCAGCAGCTGTGCCGCGGAGGAGGGGTACTCGAAATTCCCGCACGGCGGGCTTGCGGATATGTTAGCCTCGATGTTCGGGGATATTTCAGGACTCGGAACAGAAGCTGACGAGACCCGCTGCCCGGTTTGCGGCTCAAGATTTTCGGATATTGCCGAAACCGGCAAGGCGGGCTGCGCCGAGTGCTACAACACCTTTTACAGCGAGCTGCTGCCTTACCTTAAAAGGGTGCACGGCAGCGTAAAGCATGTCGGCAAGGTGCCTAACAGCGCGCCGCTTGCCGTTAAACCGCAGGCGGAAACGGCGGATACCTTAAGGCTGGAGCTTAACCGCCTTGTAAGCGAGGAGCGCTTTGAAGAGGCGGCGGTTGTAAGGGATAAGATTAAGAAACTGGAGGAGACGGAAAATGAGTAGCTGGTATACAACTCATGCGCCCGAGGACGATATTGCCGTAAGCACGAGAATAAGGCTGGCTCGGAATTTATCGGGCTTGCCTTTTCCCGCGAGAATGACCCCCGAGCAGCGCAAGGAGCTTAATTTAAAGGTAAAAAACGCCGTGCTTCAAAGCAACACTCCGTTTGCGAAAAGCCTTAAATATATTGATATGGCGGATGTTCCGCAAACCGAAATTGCAGCGATGGTGGAGCGCCACATAATAAGCCCCGAATTTGCCGAGGAAAACGCCGACCGCGCAATAATTATTTCGGCAGACGAGAGCATAAGTATTATGATAGGCGAGGAGGACCATGTAAGAATACAGGTGATTTTAGGCGGCTTGCAGCTTGAAAAGGCATATGATACCGCAGAGCAGCTTGATTCGCTGCTTTATAACGAGCTGCACTTTGCCTTTGACCGCAGCTTGGGCTTTTTAACCGAGTGCCCCACCAATTTGGGCACGGGGTTGAGAGCTTCGGTTATGCTGCACCTGCCCGTGACCGAATCAAACGGCGAAATATCATCCATTGCCGAAACGGTGGGCAAAATAGGCTTTACCGTTCGCGGAATGTACGGCGAGGGCACAAAGGCAAGCGCCTCGATGTATCAGGTCTCAAATCAGATAACCCTCGGAATCAGCGAGAAGAACGCGATAGATAACCTTAAAATAATAACCGCGCAGCTGATAGATAAGGAACGCAAGGCGAGAAACGGTCTCAACAAAATAAAGCTTGAGGATATGTGCTTCAGGGCGCTCGGTACGCTGCAAAACAGCCGCATATTATCGAGCAAGGAAATGATGGATTTACTGTCGCGGATTAAACTCGGCATAAGTATGGGCATAATCAAAACGGATGCTCTTCCCATAAAGCTGTTTATAGAGGGTCAGCCCAATATGCTGATGAAGAAATACGGGCAGCTTGAACCCGAAGAACGCGATATATACCGCGCCGCCTTTATTCGCGACGCATTAAAATAAAAAACTAAAATCTTAAAAACCCGATAAGGGAGGTTACATTTTATGAAATACAATTTTAACGGATTCACTACAAAGGCAAACGAGGCTTTAAATCAGGCTATCGGCTCTGCCGAACAATTGGGTCACACCTATGTGGGCAGCGAGCATTTGCTTTTGGGACTTTTGAAAATAGGCACCGGCGTTGCGGCGGCGGTGCTTAACAAAAACGGAATAACCGCAGAAAATATTGAGGAGCTGATCCGCGCGAATATAGGCTGCGGCACCGTTACAAGGCTTTCGCCCGATTACTTTACGCCGCGCGCAAAGCGGGTTATTGAAACCGCCATGGCGGGCTGCGCGAATATGGGCAAAAAATATGTGGGAACGGAGCATTTGCTCATAGGCATTTTAAGCGAGGGCGATAACTACGCAATACGCTTTATTAACGAGCTGGGCGTGGACGCGGCTGCCCTTACCACCGAGGCGCTTAAAGCCTCGGGCATTGACCCGGAGGACACACAAAGCGTAAACGCTGCAGGTACTGCAAGCGACGACGCCGACCCCAAAGCCCCCACGCTTGTCAAGTACGGCAGAGACTTGACCGCAGCTGCAAAGAAGGGCAAAATTGACCCTGTTATAGGCAGAGAAAAGGAGATAGAAAGGGTAATTCAAATTCTTTGCCGCCGCACCAAAAACAACCCATGCTTAATAGGTGAGCCGGGCGTCGGTAAAACCGCTATTGTTGAGGGCTTGGCGCAGAAAATAGCCTCGGGTGATGTGCCCGATATTCTTGAAAACAAGCGCGTTTTCACCCTTGACCTTACGGGAATGGTGGCGGGCACCAAATACCGCGGCGATTTTGAGGAAAGAATTAAATCGGTAATAGATGAGGTTACAAAATCGGGTAACATCATACTCTTTATAGATGAGGTTCATACCATTATAGGCGCGGGCTCTGCCGAGGGCTCGACCGACGCGGCTAATATACTTAAGCCTGCATTGGCGCGCGGTGAATTTCAGCTTATAGGCGCTACCACAATTGCCGAGTACCGCAAGAATATTGAAAAGGATTCAGCCCTTGAGCGCCGTTTCCAGCCGGTAAATGTGGCAGAACCCAGCGAAGAAGACGCAGTGCTTATTCTTAAAGGCTTAAAGGATAAATATGAGGCGCACCACAAGGTAAAAATTACCGACGCGGCTATTGAGGCGGCGGTAAAGCTTTCAGCCCGCTATATAAGCGACAGATTTTTGCCCGATAAGGCGATAGATTTAATAGATGAGGCGGCATCCCGCGTGCGTCTTACCGCAAGTGCCGCGCCTGCGGAGCTTAAAGAGCTTGAAGAAAAAATCGCCAATACCGAGGCGGAAAAGGACGAGGCTGTAAATTCGCAGGAATTTGAGCGCGCCGCCGCTTTAAGGGACAGCGAGAATAAGCTTAAGGACGAATACAAGCAGGCAAAGGAAAGTTGGCGCAGAGAAAGCAGCCACTCGGGCGGCGAGGTAGGCGAAGAGGAAATCGCCGAAATAGTATCAAGCTGGACGGGTGTTCCCGTGGCGCAGCTTACCGAGGAAGAAAGCGCAAGGCTTTTGCGGCTTGAAGATGAACTGCACCGCAGAATAGTGGGGCAGGATGAAGCCGTAACTGCCGTTGCAAAGGCAATACGCCGCGGCAGGGTAGGGCTTAAAGACCCGAAGCGCCCCATAGGCTCGTTTATATTCTTAGGGCCTACGGGTGTAGGTAAAACCGAGCTTTGCAAGGCGCTGGCGGAGGCTATGTTCGGCAGCGAAAATATGATGATAAGGCTTGATATGTCCGAATATATGGAAAAGCACACGGTTTCCCGCCTTGTGGGTTCGCCTCCCGGATATGTCGGCTTTGAGGAGGGCGGTCAGCTTACCGAAAAGGTAAGGCGCAACCCCTATTCGGTAATTCTTTTCGATGAAATCGAAAAGGCGCACCCCGATGTTTTCAATATGCTTTTGCAGATACTTGAAGACGGCATACTGACCGATTCGCAAGGCAGACGCGTTGACTTTAAGAATACGGTCATCATTATGACCTCAAATGTCGGCGCACGGCTTATAACCGATAAAAAGGTGTCGTTCGGGTTCGGCGACGCAGACGAAAGCTCGGACACCAAGGATGTTAAAGAGGCGGTGCTCGGTGAGCTGCGGGGTACTTTCCGTCCCGAATTTTTGAACCGTGTGGACGATATTATAGTATTCTCAAAGCTTAATAAGGAGCAGATTGCCGAAATAGCGGATAAGATGCTTTCAGGACTTAAAAAACGCCTTGAAGCGCTTAATATAACCCTTAACTTTGATGAAAAGGTTAAATACGCGCTTGCCGAAAAGGGCTTTGACCCCGTTTACGGCGCGCGCCCGCTCCGCCGTGAAATTCAGAATAAAATTGAAGACGCCTTGAGCGAGAAGATACTTGATTCAAGCATTAAAAACGGCGACACGGTGCTTTGCACCGAGCAGGACGGTAAATTTGATTTCACCGTTCAGGGCGGATGAAAGCTTTGAACAAACCTCTGCCTCCCCGGTGTAAGGGTGCGGGTGTCCGTTGGACACCTCTGCAAAGCAGAAGCACCGACCGAGGCGGCAGCCGTATGGCTGACGGAAGGGTTGGTACAGGCTAAGCCAAATTGAAAATTGAAAATTGAAAATTTAAATGAATGCCACTCAGTCAACTTCGTGACATCTTCTCACACTGTGAGGAGTCACCCTCGTCAGAGGGAGCCTTTGGTTTGTGCGGAAGCTATGATTTTGCACATCTAATATCTACCTTCTAAAATCTAATATCTAAATTAAAAAACCGCCGCATAAGCGACGGTTTTTAATGTTTTATGAGATTTATTATTTAGTTCCGAAAATGCGGTCGCCGGCGTCTCCGAGACCGGGAACAATGTAGCAGTGCTCGTTCAGGTGATCGTCAAGTCCCGCGCAGTAAACCGGTACGTCGGGGTGAGCAGCGGTGAAAGCCTCAATTCCCTCGGGGGCGGCTATAATGCACATAAACTTAATGCGCTTGGGGTTGAATTCCTTGATTCTCGCAACTGCGTCAATAGCGCTGCCGCCCGTTGCAAGCATGGGGTCAAGCACAAAAACATCGCGCTCGTTAAGGTCGGCGGGAAGCTTGCAGTAGTAATCAACAGGCTTGTGGGTTTCGGGGTCGCGGTACATGCCTATATGACCGACCTTGGCTGCCGGGATAAGGCTTAAAACGCCGTCAACCATTCCGAGTCCCGCTCTTAAAATCGGCACGAACGCCATTTTTCTGCCGGCGAGCTTTTTGGTTTTGGCAGTGGTTATCGGGGTCTTTATCTCAACCTCGGTGAGCGGAAGGTCTCTTGTGGATTCATAGCACATAAGCATTGCAATCTCGCTTACAAGCTCGCGGAACTGCTTTGAGCCTGTTTTTTCGTCGCGGAGGATGGAAAGCTTATGCTGAATAAGCGGATGATCCATAATAAATACATTATCTTTCATTTTTGCTGCTCCTTTAAGAATTTGATTTTTCAATTTCGGTTATCATATCAATGCGTCTTTGGTGGCGTCCGCCCTCAAATTCGGTATTGACGAAAATATCGCACAGCTCAAGCGCAGTGCCGATTCCTATTACTCTGCCTCCGAGGCATAAAATATTGGAATTGTTGTGAAGACGGGTATATTTTGCGGAAAAATGCTCGCTGCAGGCAGCGGCGCGTATGCCGTTTACCTTATTTGCCGCAAGCGACATTCCGATTCCGGTTCCGCAAACCAGTATTCCCAGCTCGTTTTCGCCGTTTTTAATGCTGTTTGCCACCTTGAGCGCTATTTCGGGGTAATCGACCGACTTATTTTCATATATGCCGAAATCTTCAACCTCAAAGCCCTCGGATTTTAAATGCTCCGCTATTGCGTTTTTATGCTCCAATCCGCCGTGATCGCAGCCTACCGCTATTTTCATAAGCTCACCTCTTTTTTCTTTTTAAGCTCGCGTTCCGCCTGCGGAAGCCTTAAATATACGGGCAGCAGCTTGTCAGGCGTTACGGATAAATTGTTTTTGAATATATCCTCCGCCGCAAGGGAAGCGGATACCGCATTCTGATATCTGCGCTCGGGCGACGATTTGCAAACGCCCGGTATATTTTCGGCAAAGGGGAAGAACACGTCTGTGCCGTCACCGACTATTATAACACGTTTTTCTCCGTTTTGCGATACTTTTTTTAAATTTTCCGCAAGTTCTTCGCACAAAACCGCTCTGTCCTCGCACAGGCGGGTAATTTTGCCGCCGGAAATTTCAAAAATCGCATTGTATACCTGGCTGCAGCGTGCGTCCATAACCGCGCAGACAATGCAATCGGTATCGCGGTAGTTAAAGGCGAGTGATAATAGGGTAGATACCCCCGCGCAGGGCAAATTCCGAGCGGCGGCAAGCCCCTTTGCGGCGCTTATGCCTATGCGCACCCCGGTAAACGAGCCGGGACCTGCGGTTACGGCTATTCCGTCAATATCGGAAAGCCCAAGCCTTGCCGCGGCAAAAAGCCCCTCTGCCATAGGCAAAAGGGTTTGCGAGTGGGTAAGCTTTACATTTACAAAAGCCGAGGCTATAACGCGCCCGTCCTCGGTTATTGCGGCGGACGCAGGGCCCGCCGTACATTCAAGAGAAAGTATTTTCATTGTGTTTCAGTCTCCGTTAAATCAAGATCACGCGCGCCGTCAATATTTATCACGCGTTCGTTTTCGCCCGTTTGCTCAAAGCTGACGGTTACAGTGCCTGCGGGCAGTGCGTTTTCAATGTTTTCGCTCCACTCCGCCGCTATTACCCCGCCTTGCTCTGCGTACTCAAAAAAGCCGGTGGAATAAAGGTCGTCCCAGCTTGATATTCGGTACATATCAAAATGGTAAAGCGGCAGTCTGCCGCCGATATATTCGTTTATAAGCGCAAAGGTAGGGGACGTGACCGTGCCCGTAAAGCCGAGCCCGCGCGCAAGCCCCCGCGTAAAGCAGGTCTTGCCCATTCCGAGACCCCCGCGAAAGGCTATAACCTCGCCGCCGCGCAGGGTTTGCGCCAGCTTAAAGCCTATGCTTTCGGTTTCTTCGGGGGATTTTGTTGTGTAGCTTTTCATTTTTTCACCCTTATTTATATGTATCAACTGCGGCACATTTGTTTTTATAAATTCCTTAAAGCTGTTATATTTTATATCTGAGCCAAAGCAGATTGCGGGCAGCAGATAAGCCTGCACCGAGTTGGCCACTAACAGCTGCGGTATTATAAGTAATAAAGTTCATGAAATTATCGATTCCGCCGAAAAGCCGACCGACGCCGCCGCACAAAAAACATTAAAGTCGGTATAATCCTTATCGGTTAAATCAATATTGAACTGAAACTTCATATTAAACCACTCCGGCTATTATTTTATAACGCATGAGGGATTTTGTCAATATAAGACTGTTTACTTGATAAGCGTTTTATGCTATAATCGGTAATATACAGTAAAAACAGGTGATTAAAGTGCCGGATAAATTCATTTTACATTCCAAATTTCAACCTACCGGAGATCAGCCGGAAGCGATAGAAAAGCTTACAAAAGGCGTTGAAAACGGCTTAAAAGAGCAGGTTTTGCTGGGCGTCACCGGTTCGGGAAAGACCTTCACAATGGCGAATATTATCGCAAATGTTAATCGTCCTACGCTTGTTTTAGCCCACAACAAAACTCTTGCCGCACAGCTGTGCTCGGAGTTCCGCGAATTTTTCCCTGAAAACGCGGTGGAGTATTTTGTCTCATATTATGACTATTATCAGCCCGAGGCGTATATCCCGGGAAGCGACACCTATATTGAAAAGGATTCCGCCATAAACGATGAAATAGACAAGCTGCGCCATTCGGCGACCTGTGCGCTGTCGGAGCGCAGGGATGTTATAATTGTGGCGAGCGTTTCATGCATTTACTCATTGGGAAACCCTATCGATTATAAAAACATGGTGATATCCCTCCGCACTGGAATGGAGAAAAGCCGCGATGAGCTTTTGCGCAAGCTGGTGGATCTGCAGTACGAGCGGAACGATATTAATTTTATCCGCAATAAATTCAGGGTACGGGGCGACACGGTGGAGATATTTCCCGCCAATTCGCAGGAAAATGCCGTTCGGGTTGAATTTTTCGGTGACGAGATTGACAGGATAAGCGAGATAAACACCGTGACCGGCGAAGTCAAGGCGCTGCTTTCGCATGCGGCGATATATCCCGCTTCGCATTATATCGTACCGCATGAAAAGCTTGAAGACGCACTTAAGGAAATCGATGAGGAAATGGAGGAGCGCGTAAGGTTTTTCAACGAAAACGGGCAGCTGATTGAAGCGCAGAGAATACGCCAGAGAACAGAATACGACATTGAAATGTTAAGGGAGATAGGCACCTGCAAGGGTGTTGAAAACTATTCGAGAGTTCTCTCGCGCAGAGCGCCCGGAAGTGTGCCCTCGACCCTGCTCGATTATTTCCCCGACGATTATTTGCTTTTTGTGGATGAATCGCATGTAACGCTGCCGCAGGTGCGCGGAATGTACGGCGGCGACAGGGCTCGAAAGGAAAATCTTGTGCAGTACGGCTTCCGTCTGCCGTCTGCCTTTGATAACCGCCCGCTTAATTTTGAGGAATTCTATTCCCATGTGAACCGGGCAATATTCGTATCGGCAACGCCCGGTCAGTTTGAAAAGGACCACGCGGCGCAGATTGCCGAGCAGGTAATAAGACCTACGGGGCTGCTTGATCCGAAAATTTCCGTCCGCCCGACAGACGGGCAGATTGACGATCTGGTTTCCGAAATAAATATACGCACCGCCAAAAAGCAGCGCGTGCTTATAACCACCCTTACAAAGAAGATGGCGGAGGATCTGACCGAGTATCTGAACGACCTCGGCACAAAGGTGAGGTATATGCATTACGATATCGATACGATGGAGCGCATGGAAATAATCCGCGATCTGCGCCTCGGTGAATTCGATGTGCTCGTTGGCATTAACCTTTTGCGCGAGGGACTTGATATTCCCGAGGTCTCCTTAGTCGCGATACTCGACGCGGACAAGGAGGGCTTTCTGCGCAGTGAAACATCACTTGTGCAAACGATAGGCAGAGCCGCCCGAAACGCAGAGGGCGAGGTCATTATGTACGCCGATACCGTGACCGACTCTATGGAGCGGGCTATCAGCGAAACAGAGCGCCGCCGCGATATTCAGAGCCGCTATAACACAGAGCATGGCATCACGCCGAAGACCGTCATTAAGGATGTGCGCGATATAATAGAGATAGGGCAGAAGGTCAAAGACGAAAAGCCGATATCCAAAATGTCGCGAATCGAAAAAGAGACGGAAATCAAGCGCCTGACCGCCGAAATGAAGCAGGCAGCGAAGATTCTTGAGTTTGAGCACGCGGCGTATCTGCGGGATAAGATAAATAAGCTGCGTGAGGGAAAATAACGTTAGATTTCAGACGGTAGATATCAGATATGCAAAATCATAGCTTCTGTACAGACCAAAGGCTCCCGGTGTTTAGGGTGAATTTCTCACGGTGTGATGAGATGTCACGAAGTGACAGGGGAGACCGCCGCCGTCAGCGGCTCCTGCGGAGCAGGTGAGGGATTGTTGGGGATTAAAGCTTATTTATAAATTAGAGTTTAGAGATAAAAAATAGTTTTAATACATAACTTAGCTTTCTGATTATTTTAAGTCTGCAACAACCCCTCCGTCATAGCTGCGCATGTCACCGTCTCGGCTGCCGCCTCGGTCGGTGCTTCTGCTTTGCAGAGGTGTCCACCGGACACCCGCACCCAAACACCGGGGAGGCGCAACGGTTTGTACAGACCAAAGGCTCCGCCGATTGTCGGGCGGTCGAAGGAAAGTTAAACTTAAAAGCAGCGGTCACGATACTGTGGCTGCTGCTTTTGTACTCTAACATCTAAAATCTAATGTCTAATGTCTAAATTACATACCCTCCGTTAATTCCGAGAACCTGACCGGTTATGTATTCGGCAGCAGGGGAGGAGAGGAAGCGCACGGCGGCGGCTATCTCGTCGGCACTGCCCATGCGGCCGAGCGGAATGCCCTCAACGAAATCGTTAAGCTCCTCTATTGTAAGATTGGAATTCATTCCGGTTTCGATAAGCCCCGGAGCAATGCAGTTGACCGTGATGCCGCTCGGAGCAAGCTCTTTGGCAAGCGCTTTTGTCAAGCCTATAACACCCGCCTTTGCCGCGGAATACGCCACCTCGCAGGAAGCTCCGACCTGACCCCACATGGATGAGATGTTCACAATGCAGCCCGATTTTTGATTTACCATAACCGGAGTTACCGCCTTACAGCAGTTGAAAACACCCTTTAAATCCACATCTATTATTCGGTCGAAATCGATCTCATCGGTATCGGTTATAAGCCCCTGATACGCAACTCCCGCATTGTTCACAAGCACATCTATGCTGCCGAATTTGTAAAGCGCTTCCTTGACCATTATATCAACCTCGAGCTTGTTTGCGACATTCGCCTTTTGAATGATCGCCGAGTAGCCGTTGCTTACAAGCGAGCGGCAAAGCAGATTTGCCGATTCAAAGGATTCGTTATAATTTATAACCACATTCCAACCGCTTTGCGCAAAGAGAATTGCCGTTGCCGCGCCTATGCCCTTTGAAGAGCCGGTAACAATTACTGTCTTTTTCATAATCAAACCCCACCCGTGCCGCACAAGTCTTGCGGCGTTTATATTTTTTCCTGAATTAAGTATAACATATTTTCAAAAAAATTTAAAGCCCCAATTACAACAAATTGAGTTTACATAACAGAACACGGCATACATGTTGTGTGGTTTACATAAAGAGTTAACATAAGATTTAATGTATGTAAAATTGGCGGTTGACATAATTATAAAAATGTTGTATAACTATATTGTTGAGCGTAAGCGCAGTATATACCGATTTGCGGTATCGTTATACCCTTGGTTCCGAAAACGGAAATTCAGTTTACATAAAACCGAACAAAACCCATATTTAGCGGTTGAGGAATATTAAATACCTAAATATGGCTTTATTTATTTTTCGGCATATCTTGTCCGAATCCGGCATATTATTTCATAGAAGCCGGAGGGATGAGTATGAAAAAAGGAACTGTTTTAAGCCTTAAAAGAATCAGGCTTTCCGAATTTATTATTAAAAACAATGTGCTGGTGCTGTTGGTGCTGCTGTTTATCGCCGGTATAGCGGTGGGAACCTTTGCCGGGGAAAGGATAGTCGGATTGTCGGATTATTCGGCGGATTATCTTGAACGGTTTGTTGCGGAGCGCAGTGACGCTTCTTTTTTATCTGTCACTTTGAATTCCTTTGCGGGGTCTGCGCTTGTTTTGCTTGCGGTGTTTGCTGCGGGCACGTCGGTTTTGGGTGTTGTTTTGGTGCCGATTGCGGCGGCAGTCCGCTGCGTGCTTTACGGCAGCGTGTCGGCGCTGCTTTACTCGCAGTATTCGGTTAAGGGAATAGCCTTTAACGCCGTGCTGATAATTCCCGCGGAAATAATTTTTGCGGTTTCGCTTTTATTGGCGGCGAGGGAGTCGGTCGGTTTTTCTCTCGGAATGGCAAGGCTGACGCTTCCGTCTGCGCCGCCGGTCAATCTTTCGGCGGATTTCCGCAGCTACTGCAGTAAATACATATTTATATGTCTGCTGACATTGCTGTCGGCGGTTATTGACGCGGTTATGTCCTGCACGTTCGGGGCAAGCCTTGCTTTGTAAGGGATGTTAATTTTTTAAGGAGGTGCAATATGGCTGATCTGTGCAGCGCTTTCAGGGAATACCTGGTAAGCGTTAAAATGGCGTCGCCGAATACGGTTGAATCGTATATGCGGGACATACATCAGTATTCCGAATATTGCACTTCAAACGGCAGGGATACCGAAACGGCGGATTCCGCGCTCATAAAAAAATATGTTGAATATTTGTCGGGCAAGGGCAAGTCGGACGCGACTGTCAGCCGCACCGTAGCATCGGTTCGCTGCTACTACCGTTTTTTAATTTCAAAAAATATTATAGAGGAAAACCCCGTAAACGGAATTAAGCTTAAAAAAGCTGAAAAAAAGCTGCCGGGAATTCTTGATTCAAACGAGATAATACTGCTGCTTTCCCAGCCCGACGGGGACGATTACAAGAGCGTTCGGGATAAGGCGATGCTCGAGCTGCTTTACGCTACCGGTATAAGGGTATCAGAGCTTACGGAGCTTACCGTATCGGATGTTAATTTGCAGATAGGTATTTTACATATGCATTCGGGCGAAAAGGAACGCATTGTGCCCATGTATCCCGCGGCGGTAAAGGCGGTTGCGGATTATCTTGTGAATGTCCGACCCGTTATAGTTACCGATAAAAACGAGGACAGGCTGTTTACCAATATGAACGGCGGTGCAATGTCGCGCCAGGGCTTTTGGAAGATTATAAAGCATTATTCCGAAAAGGCGGGAATCAAAAAGGATATAACGCCGCACACGCTGCGTCATTCGTTCGCGGCGCATTTGCTTGAAAACGGCGCGCCGCTTAAGGATATTAAGGAAATGCTCGGGCATGCGGATATATCCTCCACACAGGTGTACGCGCGGTTTGTGAAAAGCAAGTACACTGCGGCTTATGCGAAATTTCACCCCCTTGCACGATGAAACTGAATTTTATACAAAGAACCGCCTGCCGAAGGAGTTGCTTCGGCAGGCGATTTTAACAGATGCTTGACAAACCGTTCCGTGAATGCTATAATAGCAGTGCAATTTAGGGAGCTTGATGAAACTCAGGCTGAGAGGAAGTCCGCTTTTTGCTATGACTTCGACCTATGACCTGATACGGATAATGCCGTCGTAGGGAAATACGCCAACAGTATTGCCGCAGGTCTTTGCCTGCGGCTTTTTTTCGCGGGTAATTGCGATATATAAAAGGAGTGTTGAAAAAATGGAAACAAAAAACAAACCCGTCTACAAACTGACCTTCAGCGCCGTTATGGTAGCGCTGGCGTCCGCCTTAAGCCTTATAAAGCTTTACGAGCTGCCCCTCGGCGGCGCGGTAACCCTTTTGAGCATGCTGCCGATTGTGGTTATATCTATTTCCTTAGGTCTTAAATGGGGCGTAGGTTCTTCATTCGTTTATTCGCTGATTCAGCTGTTCTTCGGAATAGTGATGGACGGTCTGCTCGGCTGGGGACTCACACCGGCATATCTTGTAGGCACTATTTTCCTTGATTACATAATCGCCTTTACCGTTTTGGGCTTTGCGGGCGCGTTTGCGAAAAAGGGCTATGCGGGAATGCTTGCCGGCATTTCGCTTGTGTTCGTGCTGCGCTTTATTTCACACCTGTTTTCGGGAGCTATTCTTTTCGGTATCCCGGAGAAATGGGCGGATAAATTCAACAATGTTTGGCTGTATTCGGCAGCCTACAACGGCTCTTATATGCTTCCCGAGCTTGTAATAACCCTTATTGCCGCAGCAATCATTTTCCGTCTGCCGCAGGTTAAAAAGGCATTTAATCTTAAATAATTTTAAAAATGACAAATGAGGAAACGGGAGAAAAACGGAGCATTTTAAAGAAAAGCAGAGATTGCGAACTTTAAATTAAAATTTTGAAAATTCGGTGTTGACTTTATATCCCGAGTGTGGTATTATAATTGAGCTGTTTAAATAACGAAAGATTTTTTGGAGGTTTTGAATTATGTCTACATTTATGGCAAAACCTGCTGAAATTCAGCGTAAATGGTATATAATCGACGCTGCTGACAGACCGCTCGGCCGTACCGCCACCAAGGTTGCGGATATCCTTCGCGGAAAGTTAAAGCCGGAGTTTACTCCCCATGTCGATTGCGGCGACCATGTTGTCGTTATCAACGCTGATAAGGCGGTTTTAACAGGTAAAAAGCTTGAAAAGAAGTTCTATCGCCGTCACACCGGCTATATCGGCGGTCTTAAAGAGGTTAAGTATTCCTCTCTTATGAAGACCCGCCCCGAGCTCGCTATGGAGCTTGCCGTTAAGGGTATGGTGCCGGATACTACGATCGGCCGCAAAGCTCTTACCAGACTTCACATTTACAGCGGCACCGAGTACGCTCAGGTTGCCCAGAAGCCCGAAAAGCTTGAATTTTAAGAAGGGAGACAGAAACAATGTTTGAAGCAAAGCCTTATTTCTACGGAACAGGCAGAAGAAAAAGTTCTGTTGCCCGTGTTCGTCTTTATGCAGGTACCGGAAAGGTTACCGTTAACGACAGAGATATTGACGATTACTTCGGTCTTGAAACACTCAAGCTCATCGTTCGTCAGCCTCTCGTTCTCACCGGCACTGCCGATAAGTATGATGTTGTCTGCCGCGTTGCAGGCGGCGGCGTTACCGGTCAGGCAGGCGCTATCCGCCACGGTATTTCCCGTGCGCTTCTTCAGTCCGACGCAGAGCTTCGCGCCGAGCTTAAGAAGGCAGGCTTCCTCACACGCGATCCGCGTATGAAGGAAAGAAAGAAATATGGTCTCAAGGGCGCTCGCCGTGCACCGCAGTTCTCAAAGAGATAATTATTTATCACGGAAAACGACTTGCTTGCAGAGCATTTGCTTTGCGGCAAGTCGTTTCTTCTTTATATTTTGTGGTTGTTTATCCAATTAAAAATATCACTATAATCGGTCTGTCCGGAAGCAACCGAAAGACCAAGCGAAACCAATTCCGCTTGTGTATAATCTATTTCAATATTATATCTGTTATTAAAAAATAGCGTTGAATTTGAATATTAAGCTGATTATAGTTCCTATTACAGAAAAAACAACAAGTAAAATCAAAAGCCGCAAAGTCCATTTTTTATCATTAGAGCAATTAATAAATTTTTTCTTCTTAACAAGAGGGCATTTTTGTATTATAAAGTTTTTAACCTCATCAACATTTGCATTGAGGTTATTTTTATTTATTGTAATATATAGGTTATGTTGTAAATGCAGGAGTAAGAAATTCTTGGTTTCAAAAAATTTTGTAATTTGATAATAAAAATACTCTCTTTTAACGCCTTCCGAATCAGTAACAACCCTGTCTTCAAAAAGCTCATAGCTTGTACTTATTTCCTTGCCCGCCGATATTAAAGTTCTTTCGTAATCGATTTTTGTTGATTTATTTATTCCATGATACAACAAAAAGAAAATGAGTGATATGATTACGGATAAAGCTACTGTATCAAAATTTTTAGCCAATATATTTACCGCAATTTCCAAAACAGTAAACGGGAAAAAGAATATAAGTGATTTTTTCATTCGGTTATAACCCACCGTAGAAAAATCATAGTATAAATCACGGCTCATTAAAACGCTTGTTGTGTAAATAGCCGGTTTACTTTCTTCATTATTTACATTTGTGATGTTTTCATCCATATAAAGCTCTCCTTGATTTGTGACTTTTAAAACTCATTTGAAATAGGCTCTTTAAAATCGCGAGAAACAAATTCAATATTGTAGGTTTCTTTTATTTCATCCACCGACATATAATCAAAACTGTCCCTTTTCTTTTCGGCATATAAGAATTACGAAGAGCAAAAACCGAAAATAAAAACTGCATCCCGGCCGAAAAGGGGAGAGACGCAGCTTTTTTCAGAATAGAGCTATCGGCAGTTTCCTTAATGTGTAAGGAAGAACATTGCGATAAACAGGGCGGTTACGACCCATGTGCCGATTTTTATCTGCTTTATTTCGCCGCAGAATGCTTTGATTATTACATATGAGAACAGTCCGAAGGCTATACCGTAGGATATATTATATGTGAACGGCATCATAGCGATGGTGAGGAATGCGGGCACGGAAACCGAGACATCCTTCCAGTCGATATCCTTAACGCTGCCTATCATAAGCACGCCGACATAAATAAGCGCTGCACCGTAGGCATAGGGCGGTATAAGCTTTGCAATCGGAGCGAAGAAAAGTGCAACCGCAAAGGCAGCGGCGGTCACAAGGGAGGTGACGCCCGTTTTGCCGCCTGCGGCAACGCCTGCAGAGGATTCCACAAAGGTGGTAACAGTGGAGGTTCCGAGCACAGAGCCGGTACAGGTAGCAACGGCATCTGCCATCATTGCCCTGTCCATATTTGGAACCTCAAGCTCGCCCTTATCGTTTTTAACAAGCAGATTTCCGCCGCGGCAGGCACCGTACAGAGTTCCGAGCGTATCGAACATATCAACCATGCAGAACGCCAGGGCGGTGGTTATAAACAGAATAACAAGTCCGCCTACCGAATGACCGTCGGCGCTTAAATATGCCGAGAAGTCAAAGCCCTCGGTAAATACCTTGCCGAACGCTTCCGAGGCAAAGGCTGAAAATGGCTTAAACGGATTAAAGGAGAGGGTTTCCGCAAAGCCCTTGTAAAAATCCTTTACGGTGAAGCCTAGGATATAATACAGTCCCGTTCCGCCGAGTATTCCCCAAAGAATAGAGCCCTTAACCTTTTTGTGTGACAGTACGGCTATAAGCAGGAGGGAGAACACCGCAACTATAAGCGGCATGACCGCGCCCCATCCGGCTCCTCCGAGAAGATTAAAGGACGCCAGCGTAACGCCTGTCGATTCGCTCGGGATAACCAGCTTTGCGTCCTGCAGTCCCAAAAAGGCAATGAATAAACCGATACCTGCGGGTATGGCAGCCTTTACAACATGCGGAATAGCATCGAAAATAATCTTGCGAAGACCCGTGGCGGTAAGCAGCACGAAGATGATTCCGTCAAGCAGCACGAAAACAAGTGCGTTTGCGTAGGAAAAACCGAGTGTCATGCAAACCGTGTATACAAAAAAGGCGTTGAGTCCCATTCCGGGTGCCTGCGCGAGCGGCAGATTTGACAAAAGACCGATAAGCACTGTTCCGATAATTGCCGAAAGCGCCGTTGTGACATACATGGCGTCAAAGGATACAGAGCCGAGGCTTGCAAACATTCCCGAGTTTACAATAAGAATATACGCCATTGCAAGGAAGGTGGTAAGTCCCGCGACTACCTCCGTTTTGAGTGACGACCCCATTTCGGTATAACGGAACCTTTTGTCCCAAAACGAGGCGTCTTTAGTTACATCGCTGTTTTTCATAAATCAATTCCCCTTTTTTATCTTGAGATTATTAAGCGTAGCGTTTTTGCAGCGTTCATCTCCTCTTATGTTTTTATTAGCGACAATTAATATGCCGACACACACATAATACTATTTTATCACATCCTGCCGAAAAAAGCAAAACAAAAATGCGGTGCGCATGAAAATCAATGTAATTACTTCTGCTGCTCTTGAAGACGGTGCTCCCGAAACGGATCTGTTTACCGTCAGATTTTGTTGATTAAAACGGCAATATCTCGGGCGAAGAGCCATCCGTTTTCCAGAATATCGCACTTAAATACATTAGATGTGCAAATTTGTACAAGCCCAAAGAAAGTAAATACAGTCACGATTATAAATATGTCGGCGAATGGCGGAAAATAAATCGGATATAATTGCCGCAGGGAAGCTTAAAGGCTTCCGAATACAAAAGATTTCGTACATTAAAGGAGAGAAAATTAAAAATGTCGGTATTCAGAGTAGAGCGAACCGGTGATTATACGGTAATGTCGAACCATCATTTAAAAAACCGCGCGTTGTCATTAAAAGCAAAGGGCTGTTATCCTTAATACTGTCGCTGCCCGATGACTGGGATTATACCCTGCGGGGGCTGGCATACATCAGCCTCGAAAGCGTTGATTCCGTAAGAAGGGCTGTAACAGAGCTTGAAAACGAGGGATATATAACCCGCACCCGAACGCGCGATGAGCAAGGCAGACTGCGCGGCACGGAATACATAATAAGGGAGCAGCCCGTGTCGGAAAAACCTGTATCCGAAAAGCCTATATTGGAAAATCCAACATTGGATAAACCTGCGCAGGCAAAACCTACATTGGAAAATCCAACGCAATTAAATATAAATATATATAATAAAAATAAATCAAGTGTTTATGAAGAAATCAATCAATCAAATCAATCAAAAGAGGCGGCGGAGCTGACCGAAATCTTACAAAAATGCGAATTGGAGGATTTTGAAAAGAAGACCGCGCAGATGCTGGAGGACGCAGTAAGAGTGCTTTACTACAAGCAGAGCATAAAGCTATCGGGCGCAGTACTGCCGCAAACGGAAATACGCCGCCTTTTAAGGCGTGTTGACCGCGATACGCTTATAGACGCGGTAGAGGTATTGCGGTATAACGAGGGTACTGTGCAAAACCCGCAGGGCTATCTCTATTCGGTTATTTTAAATGCCGTTAACGCCGAACACACAAGCTCTATACTTGATCTGCCGTGCGATATAATAAATGGGGAAATGCTGTATAATCTTGAAAGCACGGCGTAAAACAACTGACAGTTTTATTTAAATACAATAGTTAAGCGGCAAGAGGTAAAAAATAAAGATCCCCATTCTGATGAATGAGGATCTATGTGTCGATTTTACAGAAAAGCAAACATTTAAAATTCCTTTTTAAACGCAGATAATTACCCTTTTCTTATCACTGTAATTATTATAGCGCAAAAGGGCAGCTTTTGCAAGCATTTTTAGAAAGTATTTATGCCTTTTTAAGCATAAATAGGCTCTGTAATTTTCACGCCGCCTTTGAGGGTTATTACTATTTTCATATCCTCTGTAACCGTGATACTGCTCACCAAATACCGTATGATTTCATCGTTATATTCCGTAAACCCTATTTCTTCATCGGAAATACAGGCATTGATTTTTTCAAGCTCGGTTTTGTATTCCGGGCTTTTGTCAATTTGTGCTTTGAGCTCGGTCATTTGGTTTCTGACATCGGCAATCGAGGCATAGCACTTCTTTATTTCTTCAATATAAAGACCCTTATTTCCGCCGGTTGCAAGGCATATCTTTTCGGCAGTTTCCGCCTTGGCTTTAAGCTCGTTTATCATATTTTCAAGCGACTGGTATTCAAGCAGCAGCCGATTGTCCGACAGGGAATAGGCAAGTAATGTTTTAACCGTGTTTCGCACGTCATTTTCGCTCGGAATGCTTTTTGTAAGCCCGCGGCATATAGCAGCGTGTAATATGTGTTCTTCAATTCCTTTTGACTGCGGGCAGGCGTCGTTGCCTTTTTCCATATGATAAAGACAGCGCCAGTATATCTTTTTAACGCCGTTTCTTGTCCATGTTTTCCGTCTGAACGGGCTGCCGCATACTCCGCAGAATAACAGCTCGCTTAATGCGTATTTGCCGCTGTATTTTCCAAGCTCGGTTATACAGTTTTCGGAAGAACGTCTCTTTGAGCTTCTTTTGGACATTTCCTTTTTGGCAAGCCAGGCAGTTTCACGGTCGATTATTGCGGGGTGATTGTTGGATACCATATAGCGGTCCATTTCGCCGCAGTTTCGTATTACTTTCTTGCTTATAAGATTTGGGTGAAAGGACTTTTGGTACAGTATATCCCCGACATATTTTTCGTTAGTAAGAATAGCCTTTATTCCGGCTTTTGACCATTCATATTTTCCGCGCGAGGTTTTAATTTGCCTGTTTTCAAGATATTCTTTTATTTGCTCAAGAGTATTCCCTTGTATGTAAAGCGAATATATTTTCCTTACCGCTTCAGCCTCTTCCGGAATAATAATTATTTCCTTTGTAACCTTATCCCTGCGGTAGCCGAGTAAATTGAAGTTGCAGTTGTAGCTGCCGCTTTCCATACGTTTGCGTATGCCCCATTTAATGTTGGCGCTTATGTTCTCGCTTTCCGCCTGCGCCAATACTCCGTATATGCCTATATATGTTTCGCTGTCCTCTGTAAGTGTGTTAATGTTCTGCTCCTCAAAATATATCGCTATACCGAGCGACTTTAAAATGCGGATATATGAAATACAGTCGACAATGTTTCTTGCATATCTTGATACGGATTTTATAAGTATAAGATCTATCTTACCGTTTTCACAGTCGCTTATCATACGCAGAAAGCTTTCGCGCTTTTTTACCTGAGTTCCGCTTATACCCTCGTCGGCATAAATTCCCGCAAAGCGCCATTTGGGATTTTTCCGTATATATTCCGTATAGTACGCCTTTTGAGTCTCATAGCTGTTTAACTGATCGTCAAGGTCGGTGGATACCCTGCAATATGCGGCTACTCTGAGAGGTCTGTTCGGGTCAAACCGTGCGGCCTTGGCAGGGTCGGCGGGTATTTTGGTTACAATCTTTCTGCGTTCAGCCGTTGCCGTTTGCATTGCAGATTTCCTCGCTTTCGTTGCTTATTACCGCCCCGTTTACAAATTCGGCGTAAAAGATACCGTTTTCATCTATAAGAAACCGAGATATTACCGTTTTTAAAATATCTGTATCTATTCCGGTCATAGGCTCAAGTGCGGCAAGGTATTCTTTTAAAGCGTCGGTCAGCGCTCCGCCGTTATCTGTCACGCAGCAATTGTATCTTTCGGCAGCTAAATTGAAAACAGCTTTCTTTGCTTCGTCAAATTGTAAACCGTCGCGTAATAAAAGCGCGCTAAAAAGTCTTTCCGAACGCTCGGTATCGGGGCTTGGAATATATGTTTTCTCGGTATGCATTTTGTTTCCTTGCCGTAGTTTCTTATACGGGTTATTCTGTCCCCGCAGGCGGCGCAAACGGTATGATACTTAAAATAGCGTATTATATCATTGTCCTTTTCACGCGCTCCGCCGTGCTTTTTTATACGCATATCTTGGGCTTTCTCAAAAGCTTCGGCAGATATGATTGCGGGATATTCGCTGTCACCTGCATAATGCGGGTTTTCAAGTATTCTTTTTACGGCGTTTTTCGTCCATACGGTTTTATCTTTAAAATATACGACCTGTTCTTTTGTCAAACCGTCAGCGATTGCCGACAGACTTTTGCCGGACAGGTATTCATTGAATATTCTTTTAACCGTTTTCGCTTCCGCCTGATTTACAAAAGGCTTAAATCTTCTTTTTTCGTAACCGAATAAAATCATTCTCAGTTCCATGCTATCCGCTCCTTAAAGGCTAAACCGCATTTGAGGCAAAAGGTTACATACTCATCCTCAATATACGCTTTGTATATTAACTCGTCAAACAGCGGACGGCTGAAAACTATTATTGCTTTCGGTTCGGCTTCAAGAAAGCGTATAAGTTTTCGCAGCTCGTCTATACACTTTTCGTCACCGTCTTCCGCAAGAACCTTTTTACGGCGGGATTTCAGCTTTAAAAGCGAGCTTTCAAGCTTTGAGCATTGCTCCGAAAAGGTTACGGCGTCCATACAGCTTTCTTTTTGCAGGGAAATATATAAATCCAGTTTTTCGGACAAAACGGATATTTCCTTGTCTATTTCGGATATTAACGAATCGGAGCAGGTTATTATTCTTCTCGCTTCGGTAAGCTTTGCGGCAATGTCTTTAAACAGAACGTTCTCATTTTGGCGCAGCTTGTTGTAAAAGCGTATAAAGGTTCTGCCAATCACTTCCTCGGACATGGAATGTGAAAGGCATTTTTCTTCGGACACTTTGTTTTTTGAGCAGGCATAATAGCTTTCGCCGTTTATATATTTTATTTTAAACGAACGGCTGCAATATGCGCAATACAGCTTTCCGGCAAATGTGTTATTTCGACTTTTGTATTTTGCGTTTCTTTCGGTATTTTCTTTTAGCTTTTCCTGCACAAGGTTAAAGGTTTCTTTGTCTATTATAGCCTCGTGGGTGTTCTGAACATAGTACTTCGGCAGTTCACCTTTATTCTTTCTCTTCATAAGCGGCAAAACGGGCGGTGTAAAGTTTTTTTGAAAAAGTGCGTCGCCTGCATACTTTTCGTTTGAAAGAATATACGGTATGCTGTTTGCTTTCCAAAAACGCTTTTCGGTGCCGTATTTACGGTTTAGAGCTTGGGCTATTTTTAATAAACCCATACCGGACAGGTACATACCGTAAACCTCACGCACGATCGCCGCTTCTTCGGGGACTGTAAATAACTCGTTATTTTTGGCTCTGAACCCGTAGGGCGCGCTGCATATGCTGTATTCTCCTATTTCAAGCCTCATTCTGTTTGCGGTTGAAACACGTTTTGAAGTCGCCAATGCTTCGGACTGAGCAAAGGCGCTTTTAACATACAGAATAAGCTCGGAATTAAGAGTTAAGGTGTCTATACGGTCGTTTTCAAAAAATACCGATACGCCGTATTCTCTTAAAAGACGTATACTCTCAATACACTCCAACGCATTTCTCGCAAAGCGCGATACGCTTTTAATATAAATGCGGTCGATTTTTCCGAGACGACAATCGTTTAACATTCTTTTAAATTCATTCCGCTTTTCAACAGAAGTGCCGGTAATTCCTTCGTCTGCGTAAATATCTACCAAAACCATATTATCCGATTGGCTGATAAAATCGTGATAATAGTGCATTTGGGTGATAAAGGAATTCAACTGATCTTCTTCGCTTGTGCTGACGCGGCAGTATGCCGCAACACGCAGCGTGCTGTTTTCGGAAGATTTATCTGCTTTAATAACTCTTACGGTTCGTTCTTCTGCACTCATTCTATTGTTCCCTTTCTTTGGCTTGAGAAGATTTTATCTCAAATTCCAAAAAAGAGCCATTATGCGTTCGGGCTGAAACGCATACTTGACAGTCGTTAGACAATACAATCAGGGTACAATACTTTTTTGAAGAAACGGCGCAGTTATCGGCATTGTTGCCCTCCGCTCACAATACAACAGTATTGCTCGGTCGGGCGCCGCGCCGCT
>OKSC01001313.1_pt1 | contig 24527 bp, 21 predicted proteins | sample 1601161 | NCBI WGS metagenome assembly OKSC01 (sample SAMEA3541552, study PRJEB24748) | human gut metagenome | biome: human gut; feature: human-associated habitat; material: faeces | place: China | collected 2012
CGGGCAAAAATTCAGAGGTTATCCACAGTTTTTATTTGGCACCTATTGTATAATGGGGATTTTGGTATTTATGCGGTGTTGCCTTAATTCTAAATGTATGCAAATTGTAAAAAGTGCAAATTTTTGTAGATGTCATGCAAGAAAGATGTGATGAAAAACTCAAATTTTAGGTTTATGATGAAAGCATAAATCTCAGACAGGAGTTGCACATATGAAATTACCTGCATTGAAGCGTGGTATGCAGCCTGGGGATGCATTGCGGACCAAAAGTAAGCGCAGTGTACTCACCCAGCATATCAAGAACTACTATTGGCTGTATCTGTTTTTGGTTCCCACACTATTGTGGCTGATCATCTTTTGTTATGTCCCTATGGGCGGTGTGATTATTGCGTTCAAGCGTTATACCGGTGCCTTGAGCATTTGGGAGAGTAAATGGGTTGGCCTGAAATGGTTCAAGAGTTTCTTTAACTCTTTCTATGCTGGCACCACCATAAAAAATACATTGATGCTATCGTTTTACTCGCTGCTGACATTCCCACTGCCAATTATCTTTGCGCTGATGATTAACGAGGTTAGCAACAAGCGTTACAAGCAAGTTGTTCAGACAGTGATGTATGCTCCGCACTTTATTTCGACCGTGGTTTTGGTTAGTATGCTGAACATTTTCCTGGCCGACAGCGGTTTGGTTAACCAAATGCTTCAGAAGCTGGGGCTGGATAGCATGAACTTCTTAACCAGCTCAAAAGCGTTCCGCCATGTGTATGTCTGGTCTGATGTGTGGCAGAATCTGGGTTGGAACTGCATCATTTATGTAGCTGCCCTATCCAGTGTGGATCCGGCACAGCATGAGGCGGCCGTTCTTGACGGTGCTACCCGTTTGCAGCGGATTTGGCACATCAACATCCCGACTATCCTGCCTACAATCATGATTACATTGATCATGCAGGTTGGCAATATGATGGCATCCAACACCGATAAGGTTCTGTTGATGATCAATGACTTGAACACAGATACTGCTGAGATCATCGGCACTTTTGTTTATGACCGCGGCCTGCTCAGTGGTGATTACAGCTATGCGACCGCTGTTGGCCTCTTCACGAATATTGTGAACTTGATTCTGCTGCTGAGTGTCAATAAGGTATCCGCTAAGGTCACCGATACCAGTCTGTTCTAAGGAGGAGAGGAAATGACGATTCGTGAAACCACAACTGATCGTGTTGTCCGCTGTGTCATATATGTAATTTTGACGCTAACGGCAATTGTGTGTCTTTACCCACTGTACCTAGTGCTGATTAGTTCTTTCTCCGACCCCGCCGCTGTTGCCCAAGGTAAGGTGACACTATTGCCGGTTGGACTGACTCTGGATGCATACAAGGAAGCGTTCCGGACGAATGAGATTCTGACTGGCTATCGGAACAGTTTGATCTACACCATTTTAGGTACGGTCATCAATATGCTCCTGACCATTCCCGCTGCCTACTCCCTGTCCCATCCGAAGGTCATGGGCCGTGGTGTGGTGATGAAGCTGCTCGTCTTTACTATGTACTTCTACGGAGGCTTGATCCCCCAATTCTTGTTGATGAAAGGTCTGCATCTGACCAACACTATCTGGGCTGTGCTGCTGATGAATGGCATGAGTGTGACCAATCTGATCATAGCCCGGAGCTTCTTTATGAGTGGCGTCCCCAGAGAACTGGAGGAATCTGCAGAAATAGACGGCTGTACGCCTGTGCAGACATTCCTGCAGATCGTGCTCCCACTATCCAAGGCCATGCTGAGTGTTATCCTTCTATATTATGCCGTGTCTCGATGGAACAACTACACATCTTCGTTGTACTTCCAACCCAGTGCTGATGAGCTGCATTCTCTGCAAATGGTTCTTCGGGGATTTATTGAACGCGCCAACACGGCTGCACGGCAGGGTACGGAATCGGCGGAATACTACGCCAATCTCGTTTCACAGTTAAAATATTCTGTGATTGTCATCGCATCCATTCCGCTTCTGGTGCTTTACCCCTTTGTCCAAAAGTATTTTGAAAAGGGTGTTATGCTTGGCTCTGTGAAGGGCTGATTATTTCGCGTTAGCAAAGATGCTCAAGCATCTGCTATATAAACATTATCAAGGAGGACACAAAATGAAAAAACTCATCGCGCTGTTCATGGCCATCGTTATGGTCATGGGCATGGTTGCCTGCGGCGGTGGCAACAACGATAATCCGACTGACGCTGCAACAACCACTACTCCTGCAACTGAGCCAGTTGTTGAAACCACCGAGGCTACGCCCCTGACAAATGCGGAGCGTTACCCCCTGGACACTGACACAGTTCTGCGTGTTCTGTTCACTGAAGATGGCTTGGGCGATACCGATGCTTCCAACCTCTGGACCGAAGTGACTGGTGTCGAGATTGAGAACCTGACCTGGAACAACGAGCAGATGATGACTTCTCTGGCTTCTGGCGATATCCCCGATGCAATCATCATGCCTTGGAACTTTGCTAAGGACAAGGTCTATGAGTACGGTATGGCTGGCAAGTTTCTGGACTTCAGCCAGCATCTGGACAAGATGCCCAACCTGTCTGCCCTGATTGAGGAGTATCCTGAAATCATGGATATCTGCACCTATCCTGATGGTGCTATGTACTCCCTCCCTAAGGTTGGCTGGAACACCACCTATCAGGGCAATGTTGTCTATATCAACACCAACATGATGACCGAACTGGGCTGGGATAAGGCTCCTGCCACCGTCGATGAGTTCATCCAGCTGATGAATGAAGCTCAGGAACACTACGGCGCTACCGATCCTGATTTCGCTGCGTTCCGTCCCAAAGACAATACCTACATGCGCTGGAACGTAATCAACTCCGTTGCTGCTGCGTTCTTCCCCTCCTTCGGCGAACTGGTCGAGACCGGCCTGACTCTGGATGCTGACGGTAACATTTCCTTGGGTGCTGCTACTGAACAGTATAAGCACTATCTGGAGTTTATGAATGAGCTCTGGGAATCCGGCGCATTTGAAACTGAAATCTATACCCTGGATGGAACTGCGGCTAAGGCTGCTATCGTGGAAGGCCACTGCATCGCGGCCATCGGTACTTACGACCCCGCTGCTGATAGCGATGAAAGCCTCACTGTTCTGGCACCTCTGACTTCTGAGTATTGGTCTACTCAGCAGTGGTTGAAGCTGTCCACTGTCACCTATCGTGGCTGTGTTGCCAATGCGAACTGTGAAGACCTGGACACCTTGCTGGCTTATCTGGATTCTTTCTATGCAACTCTGGATAACCCCCTCAACGAGGAAGGCACTATCTACGGTTACTCTGTCTGCTTCGGTGAACTGGGTGTTCACTGGACCATGAACGACGAAACTCAGTCGTGGAATTACGTTGACGGCGCCAGCTTCACCAACTACTATGATGCGCTGTACTACGGTGACTTCGTGTACGTTCCTGAAGGCTATTTGCATGTCAAGGGCCAGGGCACCCTGGATAACTGCCTGCCTTACGCAGTCCCCGCTTCCGGTCTGGATACTCTGACTCTGTCCGAGGATGCTCAGGACGACTATGCTGATATCTGGGCTGATATGGAGAGCTACATCTCCGAGATGCACGGTAAGTTCATCTCCGGCGAGGAAGACATTGAGTCCGGTTGGGATGCATACATCAAGAATCTGGAGAAGATGGGCCTGGCTGATCTGCTGGAGATCTATCAGAACGCTTACAACGCAAAGTAATAACAAACAGCGAAGAACATTTCGTTTAACCCTACCTGAAATATGGCGGGCCACACCCGTGGCCCGCTGTTTTCACACTCCGACAAAGGAGCAATTGTATGAACCTGCATAATAAACGGATTTATTTCTTGGGAGACAGTATCACGTTCGGCTTTTCCGCAAGTTCAGAAAGTAAAAGTTATGTGGGACTGTTCCGAAATCAGTACCCTGATGCCCAAATCGAGAATTACGGCGTGGGCGGCTCCTGTATTTCTGATATGTGTATTTGGGACGTGGAGGATCTGCGCACGCGGGCAAAACGGATGAAGCCGGATGCGGATCTGATTATCATCTTTGGTGGAACCAATGATTTCCATTGTGTGACGCCATTGGGGGAGAAAACTGACCGCAGAGCTGACACATTCCGGGGTGCTTACCATCTGCTGCTCGATGACCTTATAACAAGGTACGCGAATACAACAATTGTGTTGTGTACACCATTGCCACGCTTTGACGAATCGATGCCCGAACGTGATGGGCGAGTACGTTTGGCACCGCTGCAATCCTATGTGAATATTGTAAAAGAGATGGGACATTATTATTGTTTACCCGTCATCGACCTATTCTCACTGGATGTTTTTCGTAATGTCCAGCCCGGAGAAATATCGAGTTTGACCGTTGATGGACTTCACCCGAATGATGAGGGACATCAAGTCCTGTTTTCCAGCCTTCATCAACCACTTTTGGATGTATAATTTTGGAGGATCACCTTATGAATATTTTTGTTGAGACACCAATCGGATATATCCGTGATACATTTCTTACCCCAGAAAATATACAGTTGCTGGAGACCCTTGGTCCAGTCCGCTGGAATGAGAGCACAGAGCATCTGACATCCCAGTCTCTTCGGGATGCGTTGGAAGACGTAGATGTGATCGTATGTAGTTGGGGTGTTCCGAAATTTGATCATTATGTTTTAGAAAAAGCTAAGAACTTGAAAATGATCGCCTACGTCTGTGGTTCTGTAAACAATATCGTTACCGACGAGGTGTTTAATAGGGGAATCCACATTTTAAGCGGCAATGATGAATTTGCGCGTTCTGTGGCAGAGGGTATCGTTTGTTATGTCCTTGCTGCCCTGCGCCGCATTCCCCAGACAGTACAGTCCTTTGCGGAAAGAGGGTGGCCCACAGAGGACACACTGACAGAGTCTCTGCTTGAGCAGAATGTGGGTATTGTAGGATTAGGAGCAATCAGCAGATACCTGATCCCTCTGCTGAAGCCCTTTGATGTGCGAATCAAGCTGTTCTCAAATCATACCAGCACCGAAGAAGCAGCTGCAATGGGAGCTGAGAAAGCATCGCTAGAAGAAATATTTTCTTCCTGCAAAATCATCTCCATCAACAGTGCGCGTTCTCCCAAAAACTATCACATGATCAATGACAAACTGATGTGTCTCTTGTCCCCGAATTCCTTGCTTGTCAACACCTCCCGCGGTGATCTAATTGACGAAGCTGCTATGGCGGAACATTTGAAGCTAAACCACTTCCGTGCCATTTTGGACGTTTACGAGGAAGAACCGCTTTCGATGAGCAGCCCTCTCCGGGGACTGGAAAATGCCATTTTGATTCCTCATAAGGGCGGACCAACCATTGACCGGCGCGCTGCCGCTGCACGGATTGTGATTGAGGATATTCAAAATATGATGGAAGGAAAACCGTTAAAAAATGAAATCAGCCGTTCCCGTGCGGCAATGATGACCCACCAATAACACACGAAAAGGAGAAGATATTTATGTGGACAGAGGAAAAGCTTGATGAATTACTGACGACTCCCAGCGAAAAGCTGGTTGCCGATATGGCGAAAATCGATGGTGACATTATGATTTTGGGCGCCGGTGGAAAGATGGGCCCAACACTGAGTATTCTAGCTATAAACGCGATTAAGAAAGCAGGGCTCGATAAGAAGGTTATTGCAGTGTCCCGATTCAGTGATCCCATTGTTGTACAGTTGCTGAAAAAGAACGATGTTGAGATGATCTCTGCTGATCTGCTGAAGCCCGGTGCGCTGGAAGAACTGCCCGATGTGGAAAATATCATTTTCATGGCTGGTAAAAAGTTCGGAACCGATGGCAACGAGTATGCAACTTGGGCCATGAATACCTGGCTACCCAGCCGAGTGGCAGAACGGTTCAAAAAATCCAGAATCGTTGTGTTCTCAAGCGGCAACCTGTATCCCAAGGTAGCAGTTGGCAGCGGCGGTGCCACGGAGGAAACGAAAACAGAGCCTGTCGGAGAATACTGCATGTCCTGCCAGGGCCGGGAGCGGATGTTTGAGTATGCCGCAAAGACCTTTGGAACCCGGGTGGCGATTTATCGTCTGAACTATGCTGTGGACCTGCGTTATGGTGTCCTATACGATATGGCGAAGAATATTCTGGACGGCACACCCATTCAGGAGGCGACCCCCAGCTTTAACTGCATCTGGCAGGGTGATGCCAATGAAGCTGCCATCCGTCTGCTGCAATATGCGTCCTCCGATGTGTTCTGTTTGAATGTCACCGGCCCTGAGACTGCCGGTGTCCGGGAAACCGCATACAAGCTGGGCAAGCTGCTGGGCAAGGAGCCTTCCTTTGCCTGTACACCCACGGATACGGCATACCTGAATAATGCGGGTAAGATGTTTAAGCTGTTTGGCTATCCTTCCGTGTCGCTTGATACGCTGATCGAATGGCAAGCCCAGTGGATCAAGGACGGCGGCCGGGCACTGGGCAAGCCTACCCATTTTGAAGAACGGAAAGGAAGCTACTGATGAACAGACACGAAATGGCACTGGATATTCTCCACAAGGGAACCGTCATTCCGGCAATTCCGCTGGTGTTGGATGAGCACCGGGAGTTCAACCAGGAGGGACAGAGAAAGCTGATCCGCTACTATCTGAATGCAGGTGTCGGCGGATTGGCTGTGGCGGTGCATACGACCCAGTTTGAGATCAGAAATCCCGGCATTGACCTCCTGGAGCCTGTTCTGCGGATCGCGGCAGAGGAGATCGACGCGTTTGAAAAAGAAAGCGGAAAGACCATTGTCCGTGTGGCGGGTGTCTGCGGCAAAATCGAACAGGCATGCCGTGAAGCAACATTGGCAAAAGAGCTTGGCTTTGATGCAGTGCTCCTCAGCCCTGGCGGCCTGGCTGACCTGACGGAAGAGGATCTGATCGAACGAACCCATGCGGTGGCGGAAGTCATGCCTGTAATTGGCTTCTACCTGCAAGTGGCCTGCGGCGGACGGCGGCTGTCCTACGACTATTGGAAAGCTGTGGCGGATACGCCCAATGTGGTAGCCATCAAGTGTGCCTCCTTCAACCGCTACCAGACACTGGATCTTGTGCGGGGTGTGGCGTTCTCGCAGCGCCGTGAGGAAGTGGCCCTTTATACCGGAAATGATGACAATATCGTGGTCGACCTTCTGACACCCTACCGTTTCCATGTGGATGGAAAGCCCGTGGAGATGCGTTTTGTGGGCGGCCTGCTGGGCCATTGGTCTGTGTGGACCCACAATGTTGTGAAGCTGTATGAGATGCTGCGGCAGTATCAGGATGGACGGGATATTCCTGCAAACCTGCTGACACTGGCAGCAGAGGTCACAGACAGTAACGGTGCGTTCTTTGATGTGGCACATAATTTCGCCGGATGTATTCCCGGCGTTCATGAAGTTCTGCACAGACAGGGGATCATGGAAGGCATCTGGTGCCTGAATCCGGATGAGGTGCTTAGCGAAAATCAGGCAGAGGAGATTACTCGCGTCTATGAGGCTTATCCTCAGCTGAATGATGATGCGTTCGTTTGTGATTTTTTGAATCATTGAGAATACATATGGATGTTTTGGAACTGAAACGGCGCGCTTGCGCGGCTATCGATGCTTATGCAGATACCGTAATTGCCTTTGGCGAGGATATTCTTGCACATCCGGAATTAGGCTACAAAGAGTTCAGAACTTCCCAACAGCTTCGGAAGGCATTTGAAAAATTGGGGATGACTGACATAGATACCTGCGGTATCACAGGATTGAAGGCGTGGCTGAAAAAGGGCGATGGCCCCAATGTTGCTGTGATCGGCGAGTTGGATGCGGTGATCTCTCCGCAGCATCCCATGGCAGATCCAAAAACCGGGGCAGCCCATGCCTGCGGCCACAATGCACAATTGGCGGCCCTGTTGGGCGCGGCCTATGGCTTATCCGCAGTTAAGGATAGTCTTTCCGGAGGTATCTGTCTGATCGGTGCCCCGGCGGAGGAGTTTATTGAGATCGGTTGGCGTTCACAACTCCAGAGAAATGGTAAAATTGCTTACTTGGGCGGCAAACAGCAGCTGATTTATGAAGGCATTTTCGATGATATTGATATGGCTATGATGCTGCATAGTGAAACAGATGCACCGTGTAACCGTATTGTTGTGAATGGACCTGCCAGTGGTTTTATCGGTAAAGAAGTAATTTTTACCGGCAAGGAAGCCCATGCAGGTGGTGCGCCGTGGGATGGCATCAATGCCCTGAATGCGGCATCCCTTGCCATCATGGGCATTCATGCCAATCGGGAGACCTTCCGGGACGAGGATCGTGTCAGAGTCCATCCCATCCTGACAAAAGGCGGTGACCTGGTGAATACAGTCCCGGCGGATGTTCAGATGGAAAGCTATGTTCGGGCAGCCAGCATCCCCGCAATGCAGTCAGCCAATGCAAAGGTCAATCGTTCGATTCAGGGCGCGGCATTTATGGTTGGTGCGGAAGTGGATATCCGGGATATCCCCGGCTATCTGCCTATGAAGCAAAACGCTGCAATGTCACAGTTGTTTGAAAAAAACACAAAGGAAATCGCACCTGAGCTTAGTGTAGAGCATGGTCATGTTTTCTGCGGCAGCACAGATATGGGCGATTTGTCATATTTGATTCCTGTGATTCAGCCTACCATTACAGGATTTGCCGGCGCAGCGCATAGCAAGGATTTTCGTATTACGGATAAGATCCAGGCATATATACTCCCTGCAAAACTGATGGCTGCAACGGTTATTGATCTATTGGTAAATCGTGCGGAACGGGGGGCTGGAGTGATGCGAGATAGCGATATAAAAGATAAGAAAGACTACTTTGATCTATGGAATAGCATTACTGGATAAGTGTCAACCAAACTTTATGATATCTATCTAAAAGAATTCGATAACAAATCCTATGAGTTAGAACTATTTATAAGGAAATGAAGGGAAGTTAGGTAAAACGATGAAAAAAGAGATGTACCGTTTTGTAGATGCTGGTATGTGCTGCCAGATACTCGATCCGAAACCTCCCAGATACTGGTTTAACTATCTGTGGAGCGAAAAAGGCTACTGCGCCCAGATTTCCCAGATGGGTCACGGCAGAAGCTATTATTTGAACGAAAAAGCCGATATGTGCATGATCAATAACAATGATGCGAGGTACATTTTCCTCCGGGACGAGGAAAGCGGCAAGGTTTGGAACATCGGCGCAGGTCCGGTGCGGACGGAGGTGGAGGATTACAGCTGCTGTCATAGCATTGGCTATTCCACTGTGGAATCTTCCTGTCAAGAAATCCGTGGTTCCTGGCGGTTCTTTGTGCCCCACGACGGATACCATGAGGTCTGGACGATTACCCTGAAGAATGATTCCGGCAGAGTCAGAACACTCAGCAGCTTTAGCACGGTGACCTTTGAACTGGAAGGCTTCTCCTATCCCCGGTACTATGAAATGTACCGCTGTATCGAAACCACCTTTGATAAGGAACTGAACGGCATCTACTGTGCCTCCCGGCATCCCTTTGCACCCCACAAGCGTTACAATGCCTATCTGGCCTCCTCTGAGCCGGTCTATGCCTACGACGGCGATCTGGCAAAGTTCTGTGGCGCAACGGGCTCCATCACCAAGCTGGATGCATCCGCCTATGCCCTGTTCCAGCAGCCGGAAATCTTGGTCAGCGGCAAGGATTGTACCAATTCCGACGCGGCGCTGTTCATCGTGGGCGGTGTGCTGCAGCATAAGATCACCCTGCAGCCGGGTGAAGAAAAGCAGATTCAAATGGTTTTCGGTGTCAGCGAAAGCATCGAAGAAGCACGGGATATCCGCAAGCATTTTGCGGACGCAGAAAATGTGGAGCAGGCATTCCGGCAGGCAATTGCCCACAACATGGATAAGTATGCTTCCTTGTCTGCCCATACCCCCGATGACAAGATCAACCACATCATGAATTACTGGCTGAAAAAGCAGATCGACTGCTGCATCGTCGGTAAGAAGGGTGTCCGGGATAATCTGCAGATCGCAGTCGCTCTGCTGAATTACCGCCCGGAAAAGGCAAAGGAAGAAATTCTGGAATGTATGCGCCATCAGTTCCGGGACGGTCACGCGGTGCTGACATGGTATCCATATGATGATACCCGCTATTCCGACCAGCCTTTCTGGATCATCTGGGCTGTCTGTGAGCTGATCAAGGAAACCGGCGATTTTTCCATCCTGCAAACCGAATTGGAATGGCAGGATGGCGGCAAGGCAACGGTTCTGGAGCATGTGAAGGCTGCGGTGGATTGCCTGATCCGGGACAAGGGTGAAAACGGTCTGGTGAAGATCTACTTTGCGGACTGGAATGATGCCCTGAATATTACCACGGATCCGGATGCGGAGTCCGTCATGCTGTCCCATCAGTTTGCGCTGGCGCTGAAGGAACTGGCACACCTTATGGAACAAACCGGCGATGCAGAATATGCCGCTTTCCTGCTTAAAGAACGGGAAATCCTTGTGCGAGATATCAATGAAAAAGCATGGGATGGAAACTGGTACATGCGGGCACTGAGCACGGTAGAAAACATCGGTTCTAAAGATAGCCAGGGTAGTAACATTTATCTGAATGCACAGACCTGGGCAGTCCTTGGCGATGTGGTTCCCGAGGACAGGCTCCTTAGTCTAGTGGCAGCGGTTGACAACATGGAACATGACTTTGGCTTCCCTCTGAATCACCCGCCCTATACCGAGTATTCTCCCAATACAGGTAGAATGTCCGGTATGCTACCCGGCGAATTTGAAAACGGCGGTGTTTATTGCCATGCCACCGGTTTCAAGATCCTGATGGACTGCAAGCTGGGCAGAGGTACGGAGGCCATCCGCACTTTGAAGAAGATCATGCCCGACAGTGACAAGAATCCCAGCAGCCAGTCCGGTGCAGAGCCATATGTATTCACCAACTGTTATTCTACCCATCCTAAGTATTACGGACGCTCCTATTGGTCGTGGACAACAGGTACTTCCGCATGGGCAATGATGTGCCTGTATGAAGGTATATTGGGTGTAAAGCGGGATTATGCGGGCCTGCGGCTGCAGCCGAATTTCCCGGCTGACTGGGAAAGTGCGGAAATGACCCGCTCTTTCCGTGGCGCGGACTACATCATACGTTACCACAATCAGAATCACTTGGAGAAAGGTACTCCTGTGATCTACGTAGATGGTGCAAAACTGGAAGGATCAATTCTTCCAGACTTCCGAGATGACAAACCCCATCTGGTAGAAGTGTGGTTTGTTTCCTAAAGAGATCTGGAATGGTCTGTGCAAGTTGATAGATACTAATAATGAGAAACAGATATACAGCTTCTCACTTTTTCGGTATATTGTTATTGGTACGCTCGACATGTAAAAAAGTTGGATGCCACACAGGTGCGTGGCATCCGACTTATTATAGCGGATATGGTATCGTTTTGCCGTTGGATTCTGCTCGAAGAATAGCATCAATCAGCATAATTGGACGGACTAGTTCGTCGTAGGACGTACTTTGGATTTCTTGATGTAGAAGTTGAGCAAATCGCTCGGCCTCTTCTGTTAGGCAATCAGAGATGTCCAGAGTCATGACCTGCGGGCCGCTTGTTGTGAGCAGGGTACAGGTGTTTTCCCACACATTTGTCACAAAATGCAGAGATACAATGAAATTGGTATACTGAAGATTGGCTACCAGACTTTTTTCGGTTCTAATAGCTTGTATGGCCTGAATCTCTGCACCAAATATTTCCAGACAAATTTCAACCAAATGAGGGGCATAGAAATAAAAACCGTCATAAGGACTGTCCATCATAATTGCAAAATTTAAAGATGCAGTCAATAAACTGTCTTCTACTAACAGCTTTTGGACGGTAGTTTTGATGCGGTGAACACTTGCACAATACTTACAGCCGGAACCACCTAGAACAGGACATGCAGCTTTATGGAGTAACTCTGCGAACTCTTGCGCCTGCGGGAGATTAGAAGTGAAGGGTTTGTCAATAAAGATCGGAACCTGCTTTTGGATAAAAGGGAGAGCTTGTTCCATATGTTGGGAGCCACGACGGCTGGTGATCATTACTGCATCCACAGTGGCTAGTAATTCATCAACCGTTTCTGCAATATTCTCAACGTGTGCGTCCTCTGCTGTTTTTTTTGCGGATTCGGCGTCTCCCATGATTGATGTTACACGAATATTACTGTGGCGTATTTTTCCAGTTTGCGGATCGGGTAGATTAAAATACTTTGCAAATTGCATTGCGTGAGAACTCTCACTTCCGATAATACCAATGTTCATCATGAAGTCGATCCCTTTCTTTTGATATATGTCAATTGTCTCATATACGCAGAGTTGTGATATCGAGTTTTGGTGAATGATGTACTAATTATATCCGCTTATTTGATGCTCTACAAGACCAATGCTTTTGCAGATACCCATAATTTTTTGCACAACCAAGTGCAGAATGCAAGATTTCATCGATGTGCGTTGGATAAGCTGATAGATTAATTCGATGACAAGAAAATAAGCTGCAGACAAAGGAGTATTTTAATGAAGGAACTGCTCAAATGGGATTCACCATGGGTTCAAAAGCTTGCACTAATAACTAATCTTGTAATGTTGAACATCTTATGGCTGATTTGTTGCCTTCCTATTTTTACCGCTGGAGCAGCGACAACAGCGCTCTATTATACGATCTTTCAGTATCAGGTGGAAGGAAATGATGCGGTATTGCAACCTTTTTTTCATGCCTTCCGTGTAAATTTCAAACAGACCACACTACTTTGGATCCCTCTGTTTCTAATATCGATTCTGCTGATATTTGATACGTTTTTCTTATTAACAAACGGCGGTAAAATATTACAGTGGGTTATGCTTATGTTGGCCTTGATGATGGATGTGGCGATATTGACCTATCTTTTCCCGCTGATTGCCCGCTTTGAAATGAGAGGAAAAGGTCTTTTGAGCACGGCTCTCTCTCTCTTTGTGCTTCATTTGCCGGCTTCGTTGGTCATGATTTTAGTGAATCTGGTTCCAATTCTTTTTTTTACGCTTTCTCCTATGGCATTTCTTCGGTGGAGTATTTTATGGTTTGGAATTTGGTTCGCTTCAGCCGCATATCTAAACGGTAAGATACTTTTGAAGATTTGGGGGAAGCATAAATCGAGATGAAATTCTGGTACATATTAGTCGGCCAGTTCTTGTTACGGTTTTCAGTTGTAGAACAAAGCTGGGGGGTAATGGATGCCCCGTAGGAATGGGCCGGTTGTACCTACTCTTGGGGCGCAGGTCGTTAGGACCCTGCACCATCGTATATAGGTATAAAATGACTTTGAGCAAGAAACAGATATTAATGGGGGTTTAATCATGTTGTTAGGGCTTACATTCAGTATTATCGGAGATAGTTACTCAACTTTTAAGGGCTTTGTCCCGAAAGAATATGATTGCTATTATCCTAATCCTGAATTGGTAGACGATGTTATTTATGTTGAAGATACCTGGTGGGGCAAATTAATCAATCATCAAGGAATGCGATTGCTGGTCAATGACAGCTATTCCGGAGCTACTGTCTGTACCTGCGTTCGAGAGCTCCAACCGCTGTCATCCTCATTTGTTGAGCGAGTCCATTACTCTTTCTGCAATGATGACAAACTGCAGCCAGACTTTATTTTTGTTTTTGGCTGTACCAATGACAGTTGGCTTGGTAGGGAAGTTGGGCAAGTGCAATATGAAAGCTGGACCGAAGATGATGTTAAATGTGTGCTTCCGGCTTATTGTTATGTTCTTGATCAGCTTTCTGTAGTTTATAAGAAATCCAAGATTGTAACAGTCATAAATACTGAGCTGCATCCTGAAATTACAAAGGGAATCATGCTTTCGAGTGAACATTACGGAGCGATTACTGTAAAGCTGCATGATATAGATAAGCAAAATGGACATCCCAGCGCATTGGGAATGAGCCAGATAGCAGATCAGATATGTGAGATGCTTAAGCAAAGTATCTGAAGTAAAACGTATGAGAAATGAAAAAAACGATTGTTAGTGCAATCGGTATTATTGATCGCGTTATTCAAGAATGCTTAATAACGAGACGCAATATGTATTTGGAATATGGTACACAATACAGGCAAGTAATTTACTAATCAAATTTCAGAAGGAACCGCCCTGCCGTTTTGCGAAAGCATCGGCAGGGCGGTTTTTACATATAGGAGATTATTATGAGTGTGAATGCAAATTACTGCGGTACCGTTCTGCTGCTTCGTCAACTGGTGAGGGATGGATACTGCACAAAAAATGAAGCAACCAGGATTGCCGCACTGATTGCAAGGCAGACTGGTGTGAATATAAAATTGCCAATTAGTTGACTAATTCATTGTCCATTAGTGTGAATAGCTTTGTAAGGGAGAGTGTGATATCGTTGCGTTGCTAATCTAGGAGGTGGCAACGTTGGCAACGGCACAGGACAACCTTGCAAGAAAACAAATCTATATTCCTGCTTTACAGCCGGAGGCAGTTGTCTTGCGGGTTGCCGCTTATTGCCGTGTCAGTACCGACTCGGAGGATCAGCTCAACAGCTTTGCTGCCCAGCAGACCTATTATAATGACTATATCAGAAAACATGACAGCTGGCAGCTTGCAGAAATCTATGCAGATGAGGGCATCACGGGAACCTCCGCCGCCAAGCGGGATGACTTCCAGAGAATGCTGTCTGATTGCCGCAAGGGACGGATCGATAAGATCCTAGTTAAGTCCATATCCCGGTTCGCAAGAAATACGAAAGAGTGCCTTGAGTATATCCGGGAACTGAAAGCCTTAGGGATCAGCGTATTCTTCGAAGAACACAACATCGACACCCGAATGGTGACCAGTGAGATGCTGACTGCTATTCTGGCATCCTGCGCCCAGGCAGAGAGTGAATCCATTTCGAAAAATATGAAGTGGGGCATCCGTACCAGAATGGAAAAAGGTGTCTATACGGCACCGTCTGTGCCATTCGGATACAGGTGGGAGAAAGGAACACTGGCAATCCGTCAGGAAGAAGCAGCTTATGTAAGATGGATTTTTTCTGAATACCTCTCCGGAAGAAACACTGAGGACATTGCCAACGAACTGAAGATCAGAAGCATATCCGATCCTGTTCTTACCGCAAGAAAATGGTCTTACCAAACAATCGTGAATATGCTGAAGAACGAAAAGTACATTGGCGATTGCCTAAATCAGAAAACCTATATGACAGAAGAACTACCCAGACGTTGCCTGCGTAACAGGGGAGAGTACACTCAGTACTATGTAGAAGATGCCCATCCGACAATTATTGACCGGGAAGCATTTGTAGCAGTGCAGGCATTGCTGCAGATGAGAGCAAGAGGGCATGTTCAGCATACCGTGCAGACCTCTCCGATGGCAGCTAAGATTGTATGCGGAAAATGTGGGGCAGGATTCAGGAGAAAGCAAACCAGTGGCAGGTATGTGTATGCTTGCCGGACACGCCTTAACAATATCGATGAGTGCGATATGCTCCAGATTCGTGAGGATGAAATCAAGGAAGCATTTCTGCGGCTGTACTTCAACTTGCGTAATAACCGGCAGATTTTCACCTATCTGCTGAAAAACCTCTATACGATCCACAACCGGCAGATGCTATGGGGTGCGGATATCATTGAACTGAACAAAAGAATATCGAACATCATCAGCCAGAGTCATAAGTTGACCGTTATGCAAAAGAGCGGCAATGTTGACCCTGACATTTTTATTGCAAAGAGCAATCAATTGGCAGAGCAGCTTCGCCAAGCCAAGCAACAGAAAGAAAGACTCCAGCACCAGGAGGACGATGGCATCATCGAAGCAACAGAGCAGCTTCTGGAAGCCATCAATGCCGGACCAGCCATGCTGGAGAGTTTCGATGAGGAACTGTTCTGCGAACTGATTGATAAGGTCATAGTAGAGAGCAATACAAAAATCCGATTCAGACTAAAGAATGGTCTGGAACTGCCTGAAACAATAGAGAGGACGGTCAGGTAAATGAGAACAAACAGAACACAGCCATTCGGATACCGAATGGAACAGGGGGAAGTGGTGATCGATCCGTATGAATCCAGATGGGTCGCTTACATATATGAGCAGTACATACAGGGAGCGTCGTTCAAGAATTTATCGGATACCCTGGGCGGTACTGGAATTCACTACGATGTGGACAAGCCATGGAACAAAAACATGGTGGCCAGAATCTTGCAGGATCGGCGGTACACAGGAGAAGGAATATACCCGCAGATCATCGATGATCTCACCTTTAATCGGGTGGATCAAAAACGAAGTAAGAAGGTGGCAGGTACTCAGGTTACGAAAGCACAAAAGACGTTAAAACGGAAAAGCGGTTGTCAAGCAACACCGCTGATGGAACATGAGGTTCTATTCTGGACCGAATTATCCACAATGCCTATGAGGTGCTGATTGATGGCAAGATCTCTATGCGGGAACGCCACGGCATGAGAAACCGGGAGGGATGAGATGATCCTGACCCGGAAGTTACTGGACACCAAGTACATTTGGTGGTTCGATGGCAAGCGAAACGTCGAGCAAGCCAAGCAGGAGATCCTGGAGTTGTTCTCGGATGAACCCGATGCCTTCCATGAGTGGACCGAGCAGGACATTTATGAGCAGTCCAAAAAGATTATCTTCCGCTGGGACAATACTTGATTAAAAAAGTCGGAGGGGTGTAACAGCCCATCTGGCTACTGTGGCTGCTCTCCGAAATAGGTGTGGCTCTGCTCTGCGCCGGTGTGGCTATTTTCCCGAGAGGGTGTGGCTAAAAGTCCGTGCAAGTGTGGCTCTAGGGCCGAAATTTACATTTTAGAGGTAAGCACCTGTCTTATATATGTACAAAACTATTGAAGGAAGCTGTTTTTACATAGTTTTGAACAAAAGCAACATAGACAAACAGTAGATGTAAATTATATGATATACTAAAACATTGGAAAGTGTATTTTGAGTACAAGAGTGAGTCAAGGAATAATGTAAATGATCATGGTGGAATAAACCAGATACAACATCCGGATGGCAATGCTCACCAAGTATATTTAGGGCGTAATACATAGAAAATGTAGCAGGCATATAACATATTAGCTCAATCGTGACGGCTATATGGACATAGGATCAGTACATGAGTAAACCTTTATCTCATAGGGACATTATGGTATAGTATACATTCTGAGCAAGATCCCATATTGCACCAATACTTTATAATAGAAGTAACTCTTGCTCCTATTAGTATTTGTGCCATGCCTAATTAAACAGAGGCTCGAATGAAAAATATACGTGTGGCTAAATTTCATAGAGGAGAGTAGAAGATAGACATCTTTTGGGGATAATAGTTCAGATTGTGAGAGCAATACAAATTGTAGGACTGCATGAGGAAAACGTATGAAAAAGGCATTTAGTACATTAGCATGTATGCAAGCTGACTACAAAGAGATAGCTACAGCCTGTAAAAGATATGGAATTACGGGTGTGGAAATTCGTATCGATGATGACGGTGGGATTCTAGGAAAGCATTCTCCAGAGGAACTGCGAAGGTTAAAAGATAGCTTTGCAATGGATAATCTAACGATTACTGATCTAGCCTCTGGTTTGTGGTTCAGAGGGTATAATCTGGATCAAATAAATGAAGGAAAGCGGGTTGTGCAGAAAGCTGAATGTGTTGGCGCGAAGGCTATTCGTGTATTTCTTGGCGGTACTGGACACGATAACGAAATTGGAAAGGCTCTTGCTGAGTTGTGTGATATAGCAAGCACAAGTGGAATTGAGATCTGGGCAGAAATGCACAGCGAGTATTCCACTGGAAAAAGCATGAAACGAATATATGAGATTGTCAAGAGGAAAAATTTGAGGTTCATTTGGGATGTCATGCACTCAATTGAATATGGAGAGGCGTTGGAGGAAACCTGGAACCTATTGGGCGAACGGATTGCTCATGTCCATGTGAAAGATGGTATAGATACCTTGGAAACAGGGTTTCCGGAATTCAGACATACTGCGCTTGGAGAAGGTGCCATTCCTTTGAATAGCCTATTGGACCTTCTCGAAAATGTGAATTATGATGGATATGTTTCTTTAGAGTGGGAAACAAAGTGGAGACCTGAATTGCAGAAGTATCCCAATACGGTAGACTTTGTGTTAAAGCACTATGCAGACTATCTGAAGTTGTATGAAAATAACATGGTGCCAGTAATTGGCTCAAAGTGGATTCCGGTTGATCCGTTAAGTAAGGATACGACAAGGTTTATTATTTCGGAAAACAGGGCAGAGGCAGCAATTGACAATCGTATATATGGTGCGGCCTTAAAGAAATATGAAATTACCATACCAATCGAAACGAATACTAGCTATCGTGTTACAGTACCTTTTACTGAAAAAGAGACATTGAGTCGCAATTCTGTATATGCAATTGCCACGATATCGTTCGATAAAGCTGGTAAAGCAAGACGCTTGTACTTTACAGAGAATCCTGTTGGTGTTCTTGCACTTAGTTTTCAGTCAGGATGTGCGTCAACACTAAAACTAGAGTTGGGAATCAAAGGGTATGGTAAAGTTGTTTGGCATCGTCCGCTGCTTCAGGAGATTTCACAGCTGGAAAATCTGCAGCGTAACGTGACTATTTCCTCCGTTTTTGTTTCCCCAAAACCAGAAACCTATGACGAACGCTTGCAAAGGTTTGAAAAAGCAATTGACCATGTAGCGCAAAGTAAAGTAGATCTTATGGCTTTTGCTGAAACACAAAATACGCGGAATGTACAGCTCGAATTGGATGAAAGATTTGAAACTATTGATGGTCCATATTGTACTCTGATGAAACGCAAGGCGAGGGAACATAATTGTTATATGTTCTTCTCTTACAATGCTCTGGATGAAGAAGGCATCCGGAGGAACCAAGCGGTGTTAGTGGGAAGAGATGGTGGGGTTGTTGGTATTTACAATAAAACACATCTGTCGCTAACCGAATATGAAGCAGGAATTGTTCCTGGCGATACATACCCTGTGTTTGATACTGACTTTGGGCGCGTAGGAATGCTGATCTGTTGGGATGCCTATTTCCCGGAACCGGCTCGTGCGATGGCTATGCAGGGTGCTGAAATGCTATTGATATCGACCGCTGGTAATCCAACACATAGGCATATCAGCCATGCAAAGCAGAATGGTGTTTATGTAGTTGTCGCAGGTAGTAATGATGGTATATGCCAAGAAGGTATATACAATACGAAGATAATTGACCCCACAGGCGAGGTTCTGTCGCATGCAGGAACGCTGATTGATGAACATGGAGTTATTCAAGATCGTGACAATGTGAATAACAAAACAGCATTAGCACGTGTTGACCTTAATGAAAAGAAGTCCATGTTCTGGCTTTCTGTAGGGCCTGCCTACACGGAACCCAATTCTGTATACGCAAATGAGTATAGGGATGATTTGTGGAATATTATTCTGCCTGAAAGAAAGGAGAGAAAGCGATAATGAATGTTTTTGTTTCAATTCCCCAAAATACAGAGGTAAATCGTTCGTTTTTTCCCGAGTGGATCAGAGATTATCTGGCGGAAAGGTGTGATGTTAAATATTCTCCTTTAGATCGGCAGATTGTTCCTGAAGAAATGGTGCAATATGCTGCAGATGCAGATGTCATTATCACTGGCTGGGGACACCCGACAATTACCAAGGAAATGATAGCAAAAACCAATGTTCATTTGGTGGTACATACTGGGGGAAGTGTTGGCAGTTTGATTGATCCTGATATATATGATATAGGTGTTCGGGTGATAAGTGGAAACGATCTATATGCAGATTCGGTAGCAGAGGGTACATTGGCATTCATGATGGCAATGCTCAGACAAATTCCAGATTATGTAGATAATATAAGGAATGGTGGGTGGAACTTCCAAGAGAATTGCACTGAAGGTCTTTACAATCAAAGAATTGGAATTATCGGTTTTGGTGCGATATCAAAGCGAGTTGTTCAACTGCTGCGGCCATTCAATGTAAATATCAAAATATACTCTGGTTATCCAATAGATGAGCAGTTTCTACATGATAATAATGCGAAACAAGTTACTCTTCCTGATTATGAGTGTCCGATTTCAGAACATGGGTTCCGGGGAAAATACGAAGCAAGAGAATATGGAGAAAGCTATATTGATATGATTTCGGGCTGGTACCGTACTGGCGAGCAAAAGCTGGTGGGTGGCTATGAATCCTGTCCGCTGTTTCTGGAAAAAGAGACCCTGTATGTGGATAATCAGGGTGGTTGCTGTGATAACGATGTTCATGAGATATTCAAGTGTATGGAAGAGACTGTGCTGGGAAAGGCCTTTGTTCACGAAAACGCAGATGGAAGCTTTTTGACCTATGGCTGTACAGCAGTACGAGAAAACGGAATAGTTCGCATTCTACCAAGAAAACATACGGAAGAGATTATTTGCACTTTTCAGGAGCGTGATGAAAAATGAACTACGGTTATTTTGACATAGAGAATAAGGAATACGTGATCATCCGTCCGGATACCCCCACACCTTGGATGAACTATCTTGGAAACGGTGCTTTCAGCGGAATGATCTCTAATAATGCAGGCGGCTTACTTTTTGACCGGGATCCCGGTAATCGCCGTTTGACCCGGTATAAGTACAACAGCCTGCCAGTGGACCGCCCCGGTCGATATCTTTATGTCCGGGATATGGAGACTGGTGAATACTGGTCTGCTACCTGGCAACCGGTCATGAAGCCTTATGAATTCTATGAATGCCGTCATGGTCTGGGATATACCACCATCAAAACTCAGACCAGTGGCATTGAAACAGAGATTACATACTATATTCCCGAGGGAAAGGATTATGAGATTTGGAATGCCCGAATCTTCAATAAGTCCGGCAGACCAAGAACGCTGAAATTGTTTTCCTACGTTGAGTTTTCTTATTTCAATGCTTCTGTGGATGTGAATGAGGAATGGGCCAGATATGAGATGCTGGCGGATTGTGAGAACGGCATTATTATCTGTGACTCCGCCGTGGAAGTCTGTCCTACCGGCAAGATGTACGGCATTATGGGCACAAATTTGCCGGTTGTGGGCTATGATTGTTATCGGGATCAATTCATCGGTGCATACCGCAGTGAAAGCAATCCCGTCGCTGTGGAGAAGGGTGCTTCCTTGAATACTCATGTGGGTGCTGACCAGATTTGTGGAAGCCTTTCTTCCACAGTTGAATTGTCCACCGGTGAGAGAAAGGATTTTATCTTCACTGTCGGTATCGTCAGCGAAAAGGCAAATGCACCTGCCATTGTAAAGGAGGCAACGGACAAAGCCCTTGCTGATGCGGCATTGGAGAGAATCAAGGTAACCTGGGACAAGTACCTACAGAATTGTCAGGTAAAGACTCCGGATGCGGACATGAACAAGATGCTGAATATTTGGCATGCCTACCAGTGCAAGACGACATTCGACTGGTCCCGGTTTATTTCTTACTACGAGCGGGGTGTTGTTCGCGGCTGGGGCTTCCGGGACAGTATGCAGGATGTCCTTGGCGTAATGCACGCTTTAGCACCCCAGGCCAAGGAAAGAATAAAGACACTCCTGTCCATTCAGGCATCCAATGGCAATGCAAGAAGTGTTTATTTCCCAGCTACGAAGCAGAGCAAGGGCGGGGGCCGGTCTGATGACCATATTTGGTCTATCTTCTCGGTCTGTACGTATATCCGGGAAACCGGTGACTACGGCTTCCTTGAAGAAATGGTGCCCTGGGTAGATGATGGCAAAGCCACGGTCACGGAACATCTGGTTCGCGGATTAAATTTCACACGGGAGAATGTGGGTGACCACGGTATTCCGAACTTTCTCAACAGCGACTGGAACGATAGTATTTGTGCAATCAATAAGGATCGGAAAGCGGAAAGTGCTTTTGTCTTCTTCCAGGCAGCCCATGCGGCTTACGAACTGAAACTGCTCTTTAAGCATATCGGCGATAAAGAAAGGCTTTCCTGGGCGGAAGATTACTACAACTGGTGCCGGGATATCTACAATATCCTCTGGGATGGCAAGTGGTTTCTGCGGGCCTTTCTCAGCACCGGTGAGAAGTTCGGCACCGACGAGGACGCAGAGAACAAGATCTTCCTGAATCCCCAGTCTTGGGCGGTTCTGTCCAGGCTTCCCAGTTCGGAACAGGCCAATTCCGCATTTGACGAAGTATACAAGAGGCTGTTCTGTGAATTTGGTCTGATTTCTCACGCCCCGGCCTCCTCTAAGTACTTCCCTGAGAAAAAGAGCTTCATGGCCTTCCCCCGGGGCATCAAGGAAAATGGTGGCGTATTCTGCCACGCAAATACCTGGGCAGTGATTGCAGAGACTTTGTTGGGAAGAAATAACGAGGCGTTTGAAATCTATCGGGCATCGATTCCATCTCGACGCAATGAACGAGCAGATCAGACACTTATCGAACCATATGTATATGGCTCCGCGCAGTTGGGCCCGGATCATGAACGATTTGGTGCAGGCTCCAATTCTTGGCTGACAGGCACCGCATCCTGGATGTATTTTGCGGCGACCCAGCATATTCTGGGGTTCCGTCCGGATTATGACGGTGTTGTGATCGATCCCTGCATCCCGGATGATTGGGATGGCTTCGAAATGAAACGAATCTATCGGGAGACTGTGTGTTGTCTGACTGTCGGCAAGCGACCTGTGCCCAGTGCAAAGGTAAAGGCTCTGGTGGTGGACGGTGAAAGAATAGAAGGTAATTTCCTGTCTGCAAAGCTGCTGAAAGGAAAATGTGAAGCTCAAATTTATGTGATTTATTGAGATTTATTATTCCCTTTCCTCCTGTGGGTGCAGGTTGCTGTTTCCAACCTGCACCCACAATTATGGTGGAATGCAGAGAAGAAGGACAAGCATGAACAAGCAGATGTGAGATGGATATTTCGTTTGCCTTCTATGTGGCGATAGCATCACATGGACGGCAGCTAGGCGTATCGGAAGACACTCCGCGATATGGATATGATCGGTAAGCGATTAAGCCGGATGTGGCGGACATAAGCCAGAGGGGGCTTTATATGAAATTTGAAGTGATTGAACTGAAAAACCATTTTCAATTTCTTGGGGATGATGGCAGGAACCCTACATTGAAGGCATATTTACCGGACAATCTCACCGAGATGGGGCGCGACCACCAGAAAAGGCCCTGCCTGGTCATCTGCCCAGGCGGTGGCTATGAAAAGTGCAGCCAGCGGGAGTCTGAGCCTGTCGCATTGAATTTCCTACCGGAAGGCTTCCATGTGTTTGTCCTGAATTATTCGGTTGCCCCGAATCGCTTCCCGCTGCAGCTTCGGGAAGTTGCAGCGGTGATGGAACTGCTGCATCGGAATGCAGAGCAGTGGCACTGTGATGTGTCCCATGTGGCCATAATGGGTTTCTCGGCTGGAGGGCATCTGGCAGCACATTATTCGACGGCTTATGATTGTTCTGAAATTCGAGATGTTTTTCCTCGAAGTAAACCAGTGCAGGCAGCCATTTTGTGCTATCCGGTGATCACGGCAGACCCCAAGTGGGCACACTTAGGCAGCTTTGATGCATTGATCTGTAAAAAAGTGCGCAACAAGGAGGAAATCAAAAAGTTTTCTTGCAACAAGCATGTGACAAAGGATACCCCTCCGACATTTTTATGGCATACAGCGGAGGATGCTGATGTTTCTGTCATGAACAGCTTGCTTTATGCGCAGGCGTTGGCAGAAAAAGGCGTTCCCTTCGAATATCACGTGTTTCCCAAAGGGGAGCATGGTTCGTCAACCAGCGACGAGCAGTCGATTTCCTGTGTTAAAGAACATCATCAATATAACCATGTGTGGCTGGACAATGCAAAAAAATGGCTGCACAGCCTATTTGCTATCTGAGTGTTGCTGTGTTGAAAACATATGACAGAAAGGATTTTTTAATGAGTTTACCATGCGCTGATTGACCGCATTGAGATCGACGCCGATAGAAATGCCAACATCAGCTTCCGTTACCGGGACGAATATCTGGCATTGGCCGCTTATCTGGAAGAAGGTGCGCAATGACCGTTGCCATGTATCTGCGCCTTTCCAGCGAGGACATCGACCTGAAAAGCGGCGACAAAACAGAATCTGAAAGCATCTCCAACCAGCGAGGACTGCTGAAGGAGTTTCTGCGCGGCAGGCCGGAGTTTACCGGTGCTGAGATTCTGGAGTTCTGTGACGACGGTTGGAGCGGCAAAAACTTTGAGCGGCCTGCATTTGTGCAGATGATGGAGCAGGTCAAAACCGGTAAAATCCATTGCATCGTGGTCAAGGATTATTGTGCGATAATAGGACTAAATCAGAAAGACCTTGAAAATCAAGGCATTCTGGCTTAGTCCCTTCTTTTTTTGACCGAAAACAAAGGACTTTCACAATAATCAAGCAAGCCGGAGGGTGCTGCTGCACACTTCCGGCAGAAGGAGGATATAGTGGGTGCTATCAAAGTCTTCTTGA
>OKSC01001321.1_pt1 | contig 24466 bp, 18 predicted proteins | sample 1601161 | NCBI WGS metagenome assembly OKSC01 (sample SAMEA3541552, study PRJEB24748) | human gut metagenome | biome: human gut; feature: human-associated habitat; material: faeces | place: China | collected 2012
CAGACGGCGTGAACGTTGTGCCATCCTGCCCCGGCGTACCGTCCGCGCCCGCCGGCCCCTGCGGGCCAGTCGAGCCGGTTTCGCCCTTGGGCCCCTGCTCGCCCGGCGCGCCGGGGTCGCCTTTGGGCCCCGGCTCGCCTGGGTCGCCCTTTGCGCCGTCTGCTCCGGGATCGCCCTTCGCACCTGGATCCCCCTTTTCGCCCTTCTCGCCGCGCGATGGCTTTCCCGTGTCGGTCGTCCCGAGATACCAGTTTCCGTTCTCGCCGATGCTCGGGGTTATGCCGTCCGTTCCTCTGGCGCCCGCCGGGCCGGTGTCGCCCGGTTCGCCCTTCGGCCCCTGTTCTCCGGGATCGCCCTTCGCACCTGGATCCCCCTTGTCTCCCTTCTCGCCGCGCGATGGCTTTCCCGTGTCGGTCGTCCCGAGATACCAGTTTCCGTTCTCGCCGATGCTCGGGGTTATGCCGTCCGTTCCTCTGGCGCCCGCCGGGCCGGTGTCGCCCGGTTCGCCCTTCGGCCCCTGTTCTCCGGGATCGCCCTTCGCACCTGGATCTCCTTTGGCACCCGGGTCTCCTTTCGCACCAGGATCTCCCTTGTCGCCCTTTGCGCCCTGCAGTGGCCCGTTGTTGACCCACGCATTCGTCACGCCGTCATAGATGTAAATGTCATAAGGTGCAGCCGCGCCCACGCCGTAGGCGTCGCCTACCTCCGGATTCTTGACCGACGCCTGCAGCGCGGAGACCGAGCCGTAATAGCCCTTGACCGTAAAGCCCGTTCCCGTATCGCCCTTCGGGCCGGTTGGGCCTGCCGGGCCCTGCGGGCCGGTCTTCCCCTGCGGGCCGGTTTCGCCCGGGTCTCCTTTTGGGCCCTGCGAGCCCGTGTCGCCCTTCTCGCCTTTCTCGCCCTTTTCGCCGGGTTCCCCCTTCGGGCCGGTGTCTCCGGTCGCTCCCTTGGGGCCTTCCGCGCCTGCCGCGCCGGTGTCGCCCTTCGGCCCCTGCGCACCCTGCGGGCCGGTCTCGCCCTTTGGCCCCTGCGAGCCGGGTTCCCCCTTCGGGCCCTGTGCACCAGTCTCGCCCTTCGCGCCGGTGTCTCCCTTCTCACCCTTGACGGTCTCGACGTTAAAGTCAAATGTCTTCCCGTCGGAAAGCGCGATCGTGTACGTTGCCGTCGTCCCGCTCTGCGATTTCTTCGTGATCGACGTGATGCTCGCGCCTGCCGCGCCGGTGTCGCCCTTCGGCCCCTGCGCGCCCTGCGGGCCGGTCTCGCCCTTTGGCCCCTGCGAGCCGGGTTCCCCCTTCGGGCCCTGTGCACCAGTCTCGCCCTTCGCGCCGGTGTCTCCCTTCTCACCCTTGACGGTCTCGACGTTGAAGTCAAATGTCTTCCCGTCCGAAAGCGCGATCGTGTACGTCGCCGTCGTCCCACTCTGCGATTTCTTCGTGATCGACGTGATGCTCGCGCCCGCCTCGCCGGTCTCGCCCTGTGCGCCGGCAGGTCCGGTCTGCCCCTGCGGCCCCGCCGGTCCCGTCTCGCCCTTCGGCCCCTGCGGGCCCATGACCGAGCCGAGGTCTATCACGCTGCCGTCCGTCAGCGTGAAAATCAGCTTCCCCGCGTCCGTAACCTCCACGGCCTTTACCCCGCGGGAGATCAGCCCGCCGATCGTCACCGTGATCTGATTCGGAATTTCTACCCTCATACCTGCTCCTTACTCCACAAACGCCCGGTTATCCCGCGCCAGCGTCGTCTTGTCGCCGTGCGTGTACCGGATATCGTAGGTGTACTTTCCCTTCGTGAATTTTGCCGTGACCGTCGCGTCGAAGTTCAGCGTGACCTGGTCATTCTCCACCTTCGCAAAGCTGAACGTGTGGACCGTCTGCCGCGTATCGTCCAAAAACTCCACACTTACGCTGTCCGTCGTGCCCATTGTGACGGGCTCGCCGTCCTGATCCTGAAGTTCAAATTTCAATACGATCTCAAACGTATCCCCCTCGTACCACCGCAGCACCCCTTTATCGATGCGCGGACTCGGATACGCACCCGGAATCGGTGTCGCCATACCGCATCCCTCCTTTTCATCCAGTGTAGCAGACCCCCGCGCCGGATTCACCCCACGCCGCGAAGCAAAGGCCGGGGCATCCGCCCCGGCCTGCGGTTACTTGTACGGATTGTTTTCTTCTTTCCAGCTCGTCCCCATGGCCGCCCAGAGCGCGGCCTTCTGCGCCTTTGTCAGGTTCAGCCCATCCAGCACGGTCTGGATCCGTTCCTGCGAAACTGTCTGCGTTCCGAACTGCTTGAAGTACGTCTGCTTGTACTGCATGTAGGCGTCATAGCCGACGCCGTCCGCTGCCAGCGCGTCCATCTTCGCCTGCTCCTCGTCAGACGCCATGACGGAATAATAATATGCCGTCTTCGCGTTCTGTGGGATGTCGTAGGCGTACAGCATGGCGAGCTTTGCATTCTTGTCGTCGACCTTCTTCATGGCGGTCACGAATGCGTAGCTTTCTCTCTGGTCGGTTCCGCCCTCGGTCATGCTCTGATAGGCGTCAGTCTCCTTCGCGGACAGCGACTTGAACCCGCTCTCCACCCAGCTCTGTGCCTCTTCCGTCGCCGTCTTGCCGAACAGCAGCGCCTGTGCCCAGCTCTTCGCCCGGTCGGCTGCGTTGTCGTTGTACACAGGATACTGCAGAATGTCGCGCCCCTCGTTGTCCACTGTGTAGCTGCCGCCGCGGGCCGCCGCCGTCGCGCCCTGGTATGCCTTGCGGATCTGCCCACCGCCGAACGGCGTCGCCAGATACAGGCCCGGTTTGATAAGCTCATCTGTAATCGTCTTTGCCTTCTTTGCGGGGGCCATGTCCTCGTTCTTTGCCAGCAGCGCCTTCTCGATGTTTCCGAGGTTCGGGATGGCCGACGCCACGGCGATCCTGCCGCTGTCAATGTCCAGCCCCAGCGCCTCATCCACACCGAGGATCGTCAGCGCCTGCGTGCCCGGGAACTCAGAAATGATGTTCCCCTCAAGGTTCTTGATCGCCTGATACGTGCCCGGCTTCTCCTTCGTGAAGTCCCATTTCCCGGATACCGCCGCCTGCACCGTGTTTGGCAGCTGATACCCCGCGAAATCTCCGACCGTATCATTGATGATATCCAGCGGATCCAGCGCCGCGCGCCTGCCCACAATGCTCTCGTAGAACTCATTGTAGATCCACGCGCCGATGAGGAACTTGAACATCGCCTTCGCCAGCGCCGCCACGCCCTTCTTCCGCTCCTCCTGCGCCATGTCCTTGAAGATCCAGCTGAGCTCATTGTTGACCTCCAGCTGGAACTGCGTGAACAGCTTCACCAGCGGGTTCCGCGCAGAGTACAGCGTCGGCGTCGAGCCTTTGCTGCGGTCTGCCATGACGCCGGAGGCAAACTGGTCCGCCTCCTGCATCGCGCTCATCTCGCTCATGCCCCGCCGCAGATTCTGGTAATACCGCGCACGAACGACACTTCCCGTCGTAAACGTGTCGATGGATTCCATCATCCGTCCTGCACCGGCGGAGACTTTATCCATCGTGCTCATGGCCAGCCGCCTGTAACCGCTGCGGTTGTTGATGAACGTCGACGCAGAATCCAGCCCGTCCGCCGTCTTGTAGTTTTTCAGCGTATCCCACATGCCGCGCAGCACATCCGTTGTCGACACCTGGCTCCACGCCTGCGTGATCGGAATGAAGTTTGTGAGAGCCGAGCCCACGTTCGCCGCGACCATGTTCGCGCCCACGCGGGACTCAAACTTCTTCATGACGTTGTAGAACTTCCGCCCCATGAGCTTTTCCATGCCCCGGTCGAGCCGCGACTTCTTTCCCGCCAGCAGGTTCGTGTATTCATCCAGCTCATCCACAAAGTTCGAAAGCCCATACCGTCCGTTCTTCGTCAGGTTTGCAACCTGCTCGTTGGCCTCATCCGGATTCAGGAACGGATTCATCATGATCGCGTCGATCCGCTGCTTCAGTCCCTCATCTGATGCCCGATACCGGATCTGCGTCGCCAGCGCCCGCAGCCGCTGAATGTCCGCCGTGTGGAAGATCACGTCCGTCGCGACCTCGATATACCGGTCAAAGCCCTGCAGCGCGTCATACGCCGTCGCGTAGCCAAGTCGGTTCTGGATGTTCGCCATGTACCGGATGCCGGGTTTGAAGTTTGCCGTGAGGCCGTTGATCGTCGCCGGCAGCGGCGACACATCGCCCTCGATCCCGGCCGCCCTTGCGAACTTCTGCAGAATGCTGCCGCCTTCCTCGTTCTCCTGGAAGTGTGGGAAATATCCCTGCAGATAATTGACCGGCTCATAGCCGTTCTCAATGCGCACCCGGTTCATATCCTGGAACAGCTTGTCGTAGACCTCATGGAAAACCTTCACGGCTGCCCGCACCTTGCCGAGATCCAGATTCGGGTTTTGCTTCTCGAATTCCTGAATTGCCGCGTTCCACTCGTCAAACGTCATCCCCCCGCGCCTTTCGACACGCGGATGCTGCTTGAGATAGTCCCGGTTGAATTCCGCCTCGCCCAGCCACTGCACCGCATAGCTCTCGGATACCAGATTCCCCTTCCGTACCTGCCGGTCGAGTCCCAGCTTCCGGATCCTGTTCTGCTGCTCGACCAGATAATTCTTCCGCTTGCTCTCGTTTTCGTGTACGGGCCAGAAATACTTGTTGATAAAAGCATTGGCCTTTTCGTCAGATACCTTTCCCTTCCGCGCGATATCCCGGATGTTCCGCTCCATCGTCTCGCGCTGGTACCGGATCCCCATGGTCTTGTCGGCCCACTTGACGGCCTCGGCTTCCGTCAGCGCCTGCTCGGCAAAGTCCCGCAGTCCCTGCTTGCGCTGCGCGTTCCATGCCTTGAGCTTCAGCGCCAGCATATCATAGTCAGCCTTTGCCTCGTAGACCTTCAGGATCTGCTGCCCGTTTTCCAGCCCTGCCACATAATCCGGGCTTGTCTCCCCGCGCAGCAGCCGGTTCACGATCTTCTGGTCGGCTTCCGTCAGCAGCGTCTTGCTCTGCGCTTTCTCGACCACTCGCCTTGCGTCCTTCAGCTGCGCCCACATCTGCTTCGTTTCTTCCGCTGTCTGCGGAATAGCAAGCTTTTCTTTGGCCTTGTTCTGCGCGTCCAGATACCGCTGCGCCACGCGCAGCCCGCTCGTCAGCCGGTCAATGGATTCCGTGAAATTCGCCTGCTGCCACTTCTTGAAGCTCGCCGCCTGCGGCCCGTAGTATTCGTCCAGCGTCTTCTGCACCTTCTGAATGCCGCGCGCCACGTCGTAGATCTTCATCAGCTGGTCGCTCGGCGCGGTAATGTCTGCTGGGAACAGCTCCGGTGCCATTTCCCGAAGCTGCTGATACGCCACGTCCACCGGCAATCCGTCCTTGCTGATCGTCAGCGTCCCCATGGCCGCCTTCCGGAACAGATTGTAGTCCGCAATATCCTGCCGGTCTGTCTCGGAGATCGAGATCTTCTGATCCCGGATGAACTTCTTGAGGTCTCCGTATTGCTCGATGTACTGCGTATCTTCTTCGATGCCCGCCTGATAAGCCGTTTCAAAGAGATCATTCAGCTTCGCCCGGTCAAGCTGCCCGTCCGTAAAGAACGACCGCAGCGCCTCCTCTGCCATCGGCCGCAAAACCTCCCGCTTCGCCTGCCCCGGCACGCTCAGATTCTCCGCCAGCTCATTCACCAGCCGGCTTTCCAGCCGCCGCACATACTGCGCCGCCTTCTCCCCCATCAGATCCCGATACCGCCCTTCCTGCGAAGAATACCGGATATCCGGGTTTGTTAGGCTGAAACTTCCGTTGTTTGCAACCGCGGACTTCACCTGCGCAGAATCAAACACAGCCCATGCCTTCACGCCGTTCTCAACCGCCTGAACCCCGTCGTATCCATGCCGTTTCAGCATCTCTACCATCCCCGGCGTATTGATCACCTGCCACATGAGCTCCGGCTTCCCCGCCTGTTCCCATACGGCTTGCAGTTCGCTAGGTCTGATCTGTAGCCGCTTCGCAAGATCCACATAATTCCCGCTGTATCCGCCGTCAGTGTTTCCAACATCCGCCGGATTCTCCACGCGAATATATGCCGGGATAATACGATCGGCGTTCCCTGCGTAGATCGATGCCTCCGGCAGAATTCGCTCAACGCTGCGCGTCGCAGTGGAGTATTCTTCCGCGTACTTGATGTTTGCAGTCAGCCAGATCGGTTTCCCGCCTACATCAAACTTTGTAAATTTTGCTCCGGCACCGTGGAACACAAGCAGTGGCTCGCCTGTCGTGTTCGTTGCCTTGCTGTCTGCGAACCAATCCCGGAACGCTGCCGTCTGCGTCTTCTCCCGCTCATCAATCAGTTTCTGCATGAGCCTCGGATTCCGCAGGAAAACGGCGTCCTTAAACGCACCGCGCCCGCTCCCATCGTCCAGCATCGCAGAGACGGTCTCAAGGTTCTGTTTATCCCGCTCCGACGCCTGCCGCGCGCTGGCAGAGAACCGGAACTGGCTGACCGACGGCGTGTTGTCCGCCTGCGGCAGCGTCCCGTTTTCAAAATAATCCCGGATTGCTTGCAGTACCTTGTTTGCGTGCGTCCCTCTGGAAAACTCCGTGCTGGAGATCGTGTTGCCCTGCGCGTCGTCAATGTCCAGAATGACCTCGCCGCGTTCCTTGCTGATAAAATCACCGAGCGCGTCCATCTGTGCCTTTGTCGGCATGACAGCAAGATTGATGCCTCCGCTCTCAGGGGAAATGCGGATGTTGCCTTCCTGCATAAAGCGCACCATGCCGCCGCTGTAATCTCCGCCGCCGTAGTCCTCACCCAGCGCGTCAATGATATCCCGATGATCGACCGTCCGGTATCCGCCGGGCCCGCCCTCGTGCCGCCCGGAGAAATCCAGCCTTGCGCCGTTCAGCAGCACATAGCCCGTCTCGCTCCACTTGTACGTCCGCCCGAAATAGTCGAGCGCGGTCTTGTCGTTCTGCTTTCTCTGCTCTGCAGCCGTTTGATCTGCGCTGGCAGAGAATTTCCTCTTTGCCGTCTCTGCGGTAGTTCCAACACTTACAACATCTGAAAATTTCTCTCCGTACAGATTGACTTTAGGCCCCTTATAGGTTATACTACCCATAGAACCATAGCGTTGCAGAGTGATAGGCATTTGGAAGCCTATTGTTCTAAGTAACGGGATGGTTCTTTTTTCGTCTGCGTGCAGGACAAAACTGTTCTGCACGAATCTGTCTGGATGATTGTCTTTCGTGTACGCGCTTGCAACCTTCTGCATATCATCCAGCAGCAGCCCGTTTTCCGTCGGTCGAAGGTCCATCACGCACATGACCGCTCTTCCGTCACTGGCTTTTACCGTCCCGAAGATAACAAGTCTGCTGTTCTCTCTTACGTTTGCGCTGTTTCTGCTTTTCAGGATCAGAACCGGATCGTCCAGAATCTCCGGGATCCGTTGGATCTCGCGGATCGTCATTTCAGGGTGCTCCTTCAGAATGGTGCTGATCTTCTCGCCGTTCATATAAATATCGCTCTCGATTGCCCCCAGCCCTTGCAGCGTCGCGCCGGTCTCACCCAGCACAAAGGACGTGCCCTCCGGCATCCCGGACTTGTACCATGCCGCCACTCTGCTTTTGAAATCCTGTGCAATCGACATCTTCACCGGCGGCGCTCTCGCGCTGCCGGATTTTTTCTGCCACTGGCCGACCTCCATCTTCACGTCCGCGCGCAGCTTGTTCGTGCCGTAGTCCGTGCGGTTCATGCCGGCGTAGGTATCCGCGATGATCTCTTCGACGTAAGCGTCCGTGTCGTCACCGTAGATCCCGGCGTAGGCGTCCACATAGCTCTCGATCATTGCCTTTGTGATCTTGCCCTCGCCCAGCAGCCGCTTCTGGATCTTCGCCGCCATCTCCGGCCAGCGCTTGACAAGCAGGTGATACCCCTCGTGCTTCGCCAGCTCGAACGCAGAATACTCCTCGCTGTCCGCCCGGATGAGCACGGAGCCGTCCTCCGTCACGGCAGCGTCCGCATAAAACGTCTTCCCGTCGATCTCCTGCGCCAGCTGCCCGGTGAAGAACCGCGCATTCTGTACGCCCATCGACCGGAAGAACTTTGCCGCCGCCTGGATATCCTCGCTTCTTCCCTCCTGCCCCTTCGGCATGACGCGCACTTTTTTCGCGTTGTTCTCTCCGAAACCGAGCTCCGAAAGCGTTACTTCATCCCAAGCCTTTGCGAGATCTCTTGCACCCTGCGCTCTCTTTCTTCCGGCGTCAGCTCTTTGCCGCTGCGCTGTGCTTTGGCGAACGCCTCCAGCCTGTCCTTCGGCACGCTGACCAGCCTGCCCGATTTGTCCTTCATCAGTAGTCTCGATACTGCCATTGTTTACCCCTTTCTGCCCTGCGGCAAGGCCCGCTCGATAGGCGGCTGCCGCCACGTCCTGATTCATTCCTTCGGCGTAGCGCATCGCCCGCTGCTCACTCGCGCCGAGTATGCCCTGCTCATAGACCTGTCCGAAGCTCTGCGCATACTGCTCCGTAGGCATCCCCGTCGTGTTCCCGTTCAGGAAATACGCCGCTGTTATCTCGTCATAGCCCGCTCTCCGGGCCTGCTCCTGCAAATACTGCTCCTCCTGCTGCGCAGCCGCTTCGTCCAGCTCCTGCTCCGCGCCCGCCGTCTGCTGCTTGGCATACTGTACCGGATCCAGCTCTCCCATGTTCTCTGTCCCCGGAATTGGCGCAAATAAGCTGTCCTGATCGTACTGCTGCTTCGCCGCCCGCTGCGCCTGCTGCACCGCCTGAACGCTCTGCTGCGCCCGGCTCTGTTCCTGCTCCTGCTGGTACTGCTGTACAAGCTTTTGGTTCTCCTGCGCCGTCTCTGCCGCGCTCTTGTAGATCTGGAATGTCTTCTCGTCCGCCTCGGCCTGCGCCTTCTCCTGCCGGGCCTGTTCCTGCAGCTGCTCGAGCCGGGTCAGCGTCTCCGGCACGCGCGGCTCCTGCCCTTCGTCCACGGCCGCCTGCTGCTCCTTCGCCACCTCACGCAGCGTGTTCTCCACGGCCTTCTGCGTCACCTCGCCGCCATCGTCCACGGTCTGCTGCAGTTCCTCGGCCAGCTGGTGCGCCTTCGTGCCCTCTTCCTGCGCCATGCCATAGTCTATGACGTCCTGCACTTCGCCCGCCTCGATGACAGATCTGGCCGTCTGCGTGACGTTTTCCTCCAAAATCACGCGGTTCACGCCCGCATACGTCCCGGACATGGCAAGGCCGGACAGGCCGCCCGCGAGGAACGAAAGGCTGTCTTCTTTTGCGAAGTCTCCGACCATCGCCGCCAGCGCCTGTGCCGGCGTCCTGCCCTCTGCGATATAATTTGCGTAGGCCGTCATGACCTCACCCCGGTCATGCTTCGCCACCACGTCATACGCACGGTTTAGCCAGTTGGACGCGATCTCTTCCGCGCCTTCCGACGCGAACGACCTCAGTGCCTTCCTCCACACGGCCTTCCCGCTCAACATGTTCTCGATGATATCGCCCACAGAATACTTTTCCGTGAAGCCCTCGATCGCGCCCTCGACAATACCGTCGACCAGCGCGTCCGCGTTGGACTTGCCGTTCTGAATGCCCTCATAGACCGAATCTGCCGCGACCTGCGAGCCCATCACCCAGTTCATCGTCTCCGCGATCGCGTCCTTCGCGCCAGCCCCGGCCGCACCGCCGACCGTCCCGACGAGCCCCGTCGAGACCGCCATGTTGACCGCGCTGTCCAGCGCCGACGTGCCCGCCTGATACAAAAACTGCCCCGTCGGGTTCATCCCCTGCATCACGCTCCCACGGATCCCGGAGGACAGCCGCGTCGCGTTGTATGCGGGGCTGTATACGTTCGTCGGCATATCCTCGTTCTGATAGCCGCCCGCCCACTTCGGCAATACGCCGCGCAGCGATTCCACATTGCCCAGCGCCTTCGCCGGGGCTGTCACCGCCGAGAAAAGCGTTCCCATGATCGGCGTCTGCTGCCCGATCTGTCGCGCCGCCTCATCAAGCTTCTGCGCGTTCTCATAGTCGTCCAGCACTTTCTGCCATTCTGCAAGCTGTTTCAGCTTCTCGTCGTCATAGCCCTTCTCGTTCAGTGCCTTCTTCGCGTCGTATTTTGCATACGCCCGCACCTGATACCCGTTCAGTTCCTTCCCGCGGTACTGCCGGAGCAGATTCTGGTCTTCCTCGCTCAGGTCTCCGATCGCCTCCTGCGCCCTGGCCAGCACGCTCTGGCTGTCGACCTGTGCCTTTCGTTTCTGCAGCGCGTCGATCTCGTTCTGCAGCTGCGTCACGCTCTTTCCGTTCTCAGACAGACCCGTCCCGGAAAAATGCGTGTCCGCCTGCTCGACCTCGCGGTTGTAAATCTCTCCTTCAAGCAGCTTCGACGTCCGCCGCATCCCGCGCACCTGGTCCCGCTCCACGGTCTTCATCGCCCGTGCCCGCGCGATTGCCTTGTTTACATCATCCTTCTGGCTTTTGACTGATGGGCGGAACGTCAACGCCGCGCTCTGCTGCTGCAGTGCCATCAGCCCAAGCTGCCGCCCCTGCGCCGCCTCCACGCCGCGCAAATAATTCTGGTATGAGCCATACTGTGTCTGCATCGCGGAAGACCGGCTGTATTCCTGCTGCGATACCTTCCCGCTGATTGCCGCCCCCGCACTCTCCGCCTTTTTCTGCCCGCTCTCGCCATCTCTGGAATAAAGCTGCACAGCGGCGCGATACGCCTCAAACGCCGCCTGCCGTCTGCGCATTTCCTCGTTCCCGTTCTGTACACCCGCTACAAAATCCGTCCGGTTCATAAGGCCGCCGGAAGAACCAGCCGCTTTCGACTGGTTCTTCTCGATGCCGTTCATAAATTTCTTCTTCGAGATAAGGCTCATTCCGTCCTCCTTATTTCCTGCTATTTGAGACCTTCGCCTGCTTATAGCTGACGCCGCTGTCGATCTTCTGCCCCGTGCGCTCCCAGATCAGATTCGCAAGGTTGTTCCACTGCTGCTTACTCATTTGGCTTCTCGCATTCACAGCTTCGTCATAGGCCCGCTCCGTCTTCCCCTGCGCAAGCAGCGTCGAGATCGTCTGCATCACGCCCCTGTAGCTCGCATCCAGCATCGCCACATTTTCTTCCCGGTTCCCGTATCCGTTAATGAGGTTCAGCCCCACGGAGCTGCTTCCGCCGCCACCGCCGCCGGATTTCTTCGCCGCGGCCTGCTCCGCCGCCAACGCCTGCAGGTAGGCTGCGTTCTCGTTGTTTGCCTTCTGCGCCCAGTAGTCGAGCATCGTCGCCCACTGGCTCTGGTCCAGCGACCGCTCCGAGTTGTATGCGCTCCGCGCATCCGAAAGATCCGAATAATAATCGCTGACCGTATCCCGGTACCGGCCGTAGTCCGTATCTTCCCGGCCCTTCACAAGGCTGTACTGGTTATAGAGGTCCGTACCCTCATCCTGATACCGCTGATATGCCTGCTGCTGCAGCTGCGGCACAATGTCGTTGAGGTTCTGCAGATACGCATTGTACGCCTGCTGGCCCACCTGTTCGCCGTAGGTCGATCCGTAGCCGCCCGTGAGTGCCGCCGCCTGCCCCATCGTGTCCTGCATGGCCAGCCGCCCGAGACGCTGATACTGCTCACGGTACTGCTGGTACAGAGGATCCGTCCCCATATCATAGCTGAATTTCTTCCGGTTCCGGATCTGGTCATACAGGCTCGTCAGCTCATCGTCCCAGCGCGATTGATACGCGCCCGGCTTGCTGGCCTTGACCTGCTCCAGATACGCCTGCGCCGCTTGTACGCTGCCCGACGGCGTGTACCCGCTCTCCAGCCCGTTCAGCTTGCTTCTCGTGTAGTCCGACACGCCGGACATGGTGTAAGGGCTGTTCCTGGTCTGATAGCTGCCGCCGTAGTTCCTCGTCGTCTGGTTCTTGTTCACCAGCTGCGACTGGTAGCTGCCGTCCGCGTTCACGCCCGTAATGCGGTACGTGCCGCCCCCGGTCACAACCTCGTCGCCGGCTGAAAGCCCCGCCGGTGCCCTGCCGCCCGACTCTACTCGATATACGCTCATAGTCTCACCGCCTTAAATCTTGAAGTGTGTCGCGTACTGCTTCGGCATGTACGCCTGGTTGTAGGCGTTGAAATACCCCTGATAGTAGCTGTTGTACTTCGCCGCCTCGTTCGTATACTTCGTCGTCTCCCCGTTGGCGTCGCAGATCTTCATCCCCAGATACCAGCGGTAAATCTCATCATACGGCCACGGGATCAGCAGCTCCGTTTCCAGATCCACGTCCTCCCCATAGCCCGTGAACGGCTCCGGTTCCTTCTCGTGCTCGTGCGTACAGATGATATCCCGGTACACGATCCCGTCCAGCTCCGACAGCCACCGGACCTTATCCGGCGTCTCGTACTGGTTCGGCAGTAACCGGTCGACCGTCTCGATTGCTTCTCTGATTTTCATAGTCCCCTCCTTACCAAAAGAAGGGGCATTTCTGCCCCTTCCTCTGCTTCCTGCCGTCATGGGCATTCACTTGTCAGTTGTCCGCCTGCGCGCGGCGGAAGGCTACCTCCTCCGCCATCCGCGCGTTCATCAGGACTTCATACACCGGCAGCGGGACCTGCACGTCCTTGCCCTTCGGCACCTGAAACGTCCGTCCGTTTACCGCCACGAAGCGGCTCTGCTCCTCATTTCCCTGCCCGCGGGGCAGGTAGATCGTCTTCATGACGTTCCACACGTCTTCCGGGTTTGCCTGTACAGCCGCCGTGGCGGTCTTCTCAGTTGCCATTGTATGTGCTCCTTTCTCAGTTGGCTTCGTCCGTACCGGAGTATGCGCTGCAGCTCTCCACGCGGACCATTCGGTCCTCATACAGCAGCTTTGCCGCCATCTCGGCCTTGTAGCCGACGGTAGAGAACTGATCCAGCGGGCCGCCGATCTGTCCCTTGTTCTTAATGATCATCTCAAGATTGCCGCCCTCCGGGTCGATCATCTTGTATGCGTCCTTGCCGAGGAACAGCGTCGCGTACACGCTGTAGTAGACCGCCGGGTTTCCGTCAGCCGCTGCAGTCTTGACCGGGCAGGTCGAGTTGTTGAAGATCTTCGCTTCCGTCGTCTCGACGAAGCGCACGCCGTGCAACTCGCCGATCTCACCCGAGAACAGCGGCGTGACGTCTGCATACTTGTGCGCCTCGACCCATGCGTTCGAGGACCGCAGGTCGTATGCGACCGACGGGTGGATGATGGCGACGTACTTGCCGTCGATCTTCGGGGCCTTCATTTTCTTCAGCGTCGTCACGGCCTTGTTGACCTCGTCCGGCGTCAGCTTCGCCGTCAGGTCGAGGCCTGCGCGGCTGGTGACTGCCGTATGCGCGCCGCCCGTTGCAACCTTGTCGCAGTACTGCACATTCGAGCCTGCCGCGGCCGCGTCGCGCACGCGCTTGTCGATGGACGTACCGGCGGAAGCGCCGAGCTCTTCGGTCGCACCCAGGATGACGTTGTCCAGCGCATGCAGCTCGAGCTGGTCGGAGACCGTCACATACAGGCCGATCTGCTTGAGTGCGCCGGTCATGCTGGTCTGTCCCATCTTCTGGCCGGTCGGGATGACGCCTTCGGTCAGCTCCTCCGCATCCGGCAGCGTGTTCCACTTGCGCCACTCCACGGTCTTGCCATGGTTGCGCGGCAGCGCCTGACGGCCTGCCAGCTGTGCATGCACGAGGTTCGGCCGTGCGTTCTCGAGCAGCTGCGTGTCGTAGAACGTCTTCATGGTCAGCGCGAGCGTGTCGTTGCCGCTGAATGCGGTCGTCTGGCCGGTGCCTGCGTTTACGTAGTTGCCGGTCGCGTTGACGAGCGTACCGGCGTCAGCAAAAAACTGAAATCCGACTTTGGATTTAAACATGATTTCCTATCTCCTTTCTCAGGGGATCACTCGCTCCCCTCTTGCCGCGCGGCGGCGCATGTCCTCCACCTCCGCGCGTGACCAGTGTGTTTTCATCGGGACGTTCTCTCCGCCCGCAGCGCCGGAGCCAATCTCCTGCGGCCGCGCGCCCTGCGCCTGGATGGTCCGCATGACGTTCTCCCGCGCCTGGTTCGCCACCAGCTGCGCCTGTGCCTGTGCGATCTCCTGCTGGTGGATGACCTCATAGGCCGTCTTCGGCGGCACGCCCGCGCCCATGAGCCGCGCAAAATCCGGGTTCTGCATCTCGGTCTCAAAGTCCGCGCCGTACCGCGCCGTCACATCCCGGGCAAAGTCTGCCTGGATCCCGGCGAAGGCTTCTCGCATCTGGTACTCCTGCAGCTGCCGCCGCATGGCCGTATTCTCGGCCCGGCCCGCGTACTCCTTTTTGAGCGCGTCCGCCGACATGCCCTTTTCCATGGCCTCTGCGCTATAAAGCCGCTCGTCAGCGGAAAAGCGCTGTGCCAGCGCCGCAAAGTCCGTCTTTCGCGGATCCGACGTGTCGATCCCATAGAGCGCGCCAAGCTGGTCAATGATCGGAGCCATGGCCTCCGCCTGCCCCTTGTACTGGTTCAGCCCGCGCACGCGCTGCTTTACGACCTTCTGCACCGCAGAATCAAAGTCCTGCTTGTACCGGCCCCGGATCAGACTGTCAAACGTTTCTTCCTGTGTACCCTGTCCCTGAGCGTCGGGGACGTTGACCGGCTGCTGCTGCACCTGCGCCTGTGCGGCTGCCTCCTGCCCGCTCTGCTGACCGGCGACGTCAGCTGCGCCCGTAGTCTGAGCGCCTGCGCCCGTGAATTCGCCTTCCATGCTGTAAATTCCTTTCTGGCGTTTATTCTAAAATCATCGTAGCACAAACTTTTCCCAACTTCACCCCACGCCGCGGCAGAAATAATCCCGCCAGAACGTGCCGCCGCAATCGTCGGTTCTTATCCCGGCTGCGTGCTTTCTTCCGACTTTTTGCGCGCATTCTCCACGATCTTCGGCTCCTGCGCCTCGCCCGTGCTGATCTCCGGCTTCTGCGTATCCGCGGCGCTCGCCTGCGGGACGGCCTGTCCGCCCTCCTGCAGGATCTGCTGTGCCAGCCCCTCACCCATGACCGGATCGTACCGGTCTGCCAACGCCAGCGCCAGCTGCTGCCACTCGACCAGCCGCTGCTGCAGGTCCGCGTTCTCCTGGATTTTCTGGATGATCGAGTCTTTCCCGTCGAAGTCCATCATGTCCAGTGTAGATAGCGCCTGGTCGACCATCTGCGGGTTGAAGAATCCCAGCTGGAAGAACTGCAGTGCCAGCTCGTTCTGCGCCATGGACGTGTACTCGCTCGCCTTCTGCGCCGAGACCTCAATGTCGAAGACCGGCTTCCGCAGCCCATCCGGCTGCCCGTTCGCGCCGTAGAGCGTCTGCGGCTGCAATCCCTGATTGCTGTACTGTACGAACTGCTCTGCCCCGCGCTGCCCGACGATCCGGAACTGCCGCGGCAGATCGTAGAACTGCCGGATCCGCTCAATGACCATCCGGATCATCCGCGCATACGCCCGGTATGCCGACTTCGTGGAGTCCTTGCTGCTCCTGCCGGATGCCTCCTGCAAGGCCGCAATGGCCGAGGCTGCCGTCACGCCCGAGTTTGTCGCGCCGTTGTTGACGTCCGTGTTTCCCGTTGTCCACTTGAGCTCCTCGATCTTGTTCTGCAAGATCGCAATATAATTGCTGTTGAGCATGTTCACCTGGATCGGAACCAGACTGTCCTGCCCCAGATTCCCGTCCACATGTACAAACGGCTTCGTCCAGTCCGCGAACTCCTGCTCATTGACCGACCCGTCCGACCGCTTGAACCACCGAGGCGTCGTCGTCATGATCGCGTTCTTTACGATCGCCTGGTTCATCCGGTCGATCTGCTCCTGCGTCGACTTGCCGACGTCGATATACCCATACCCGGCAATGCTGCCCTCCACTGGGAACAGCGCGTCGACCACGAACGGGTATTCCCCGTCGTCATATAACCCCGTCTCCGCCATGGGCCGCCCGGCCGGCTGCTGCACAATGCTCCCGTCCGGCAGCGTCAGCGTGTCATATTTCTGTTCCGTATCGTTCTCCGTCGACTGCAAAACCGTATCGCCCACCAGCTTTGCAAAGTGCAGCACCTGCCGTCCGTTCTGATATTTCTTGTAATACCAGTCCACCACCATCGACTTGTTGTCAAAATTGATGACGTCGTCCGTGTTGTACTTTTGCTGGATCTGCGGATTGGAGTTGAGCTTTCCCCGCAGCTCCGGGTACTTCTCGACCAGCAGATCGTTGTCCACCATCTCCGTCAGGAAGATGTTCTTCGACTTCTGCAGATCCCGCACGCCCGGCTCCCAGAAGAAAGACAGAATATCCACCGGCTGCACCGAGATATCCCCGAGTCCGTTCAGCTTCGAAGAATCCCACTTCACGTGCCAGATGAGCGTGCCCTGCTTGAGCTTCGTCCACTGGCTGTCGGAATAGACCTCTTCGAAGTCGTTCTGCTCCAGAATGACCGGCAGCACCGAGGAAAGCTTCGCCGCCTCCTCCCGGTCGTCCGGTTCCCGCGGGCGGATGGCCGGGGCCGGATAGGCCGCAATGGCATCAGCGTGCTTGCCCATGATGACGTTGAATAGCCACGCCGACGTCCACTTGTCGTCCTCCGGGTTCCCCTTCTGGATCCTCTGCCAGCTGCGCATGCGCCACCAGTCCTCCGACGCAATGACCCGCGCCTCCAGCGCACTCTTGCCCTGCCGGTATTTCTGCAGCGTGTCCATGGCCTTTCTGGCCTGCTCTTCGCCGATGGCCTTTCGCGCCGTCATCCCGCTCGCCGTGTCATTCTGCATGGTCGTCTGCATCTGCTCTGTCTGCATTGTCCGCTTCCTCCTTCCGCAGGTCTTCCGCCGTGAGTCTCGCCACTTCGTTCTGGATTCCGTCCAGCACAAATCCCACGATGACCGGCGGCAGCCCCGCTCGGTTGATGTCCATGATCAGCCGCTCCCGCAGCTGCACGATTGCCTTTGTGATGTTCATTTCAATCTCCTTCCGCCGCTATGGCCGCATTGCCTGAATCAGCTTGTTTACTCCTGCCTTCATGTTCAGCAGTATCCGTGCATAAATCGGGGCTCCTTTTTTGATGCTGTCAGGCTTAACCCCATCATACATTGCTTGCCTCGCATCTTCATCGACATATCGCAGCCCTCCCCCTATCCCATTAAACGCCTGGCTGACAATGCTTGCCGTTATAGTATCCCCAGGCACAATTGTAGGAACAGTATCAGCCCGCACCCCTGTCAGCTCGCTCATAGCGATCAGCTTTTGATACAAGTCATTCATCGCAGCTGCGGTCAGATTCGACACATGCTGCCCAGCCTTGATTTTTTCATCATCATTGTCTGTCCACGCAAAATCTGAAACTTGAACGCGACGGACAAAGTAAAATCTTATCACGGAGCCGCCTTGTTGTATCCGGTTTAAATTGATGCTTTCGCCCTTGATCCAGCGATCCATCTGCCCTGCGCCTCTGCATATCATAAAAACATATGCCTTCCCATATGTTTTGTAGGCCAGCGTATCTGTGACCGCAATTTCTGTCCCCTCAATTTCTTCGGTCAACGTCGTCATCAGCGTTCCACCATTGTCGGTATAGCATTTTTCCGTATACGTCGCCATATCCTCACCCAAACACCGGCGTTGCGGTGCTGATCCCCTCGATGGACGCTGCATGGAAAATGATCTTCCCGCTTGCGAGCAGCTGGATCCACGCGCTTTCATCCTTGTTCTGCAGATACACAGAGCCCTCTGTCGACTTGATGCGCACCGCAGGGCTGGACAGTTCCACGGCGTAATCCGCGGACGACGAGCCCGTAAAGTTCAGGCTGCCTGCCTCCGTGCTGATCTTGCCATCGGAAAAATTCGTGCCCGCGATCTCCAGCCCAACAGTCACAAGCCCTTCAGTAATGATCTCGATCTCATCCATGATCTGCTTGAGCTTCTTCTGGATGCTCGTACCGTCTAGCTTCAGATCCGTCGCGTTGATTGTTCCGCCGATCTCAGCCCCCGTGCACGTCAGTTTGCCGTTCGCGTCCACCTTGAATTTGTCCTTGATGGAAAGCCCGCTCGTGCCGAAGTACATGCTCACGCTGCCGCCAAACTCATTGGCCGTGTGGAAAATGCTGCTTTCCGAGATCGTCCACGGCCCGAAGGTCGAGTCGGCTGCTGCCGTGATCTTCCCCGACAGCACCGCCTCCGCCGCCTCCAGCGTTCCGGATGGGAAATGCAGCTTCTTCTCCGACAGATACGCAACCTCCATCCCCTCCTGCCAGAAGGAAATGCGTTTCGGCGTCACGGTCAGCAGTTCGTTTTTCGTCCGGTCGACGATCCTTCCGCCGCCGTCTGTTACGGTCGTCTCGATATTGCCCACGCCCACACCGTACACCGGCGTCACGTCGTTGTAATACAGCAGCCCCGTCTTGATATACTGCTGCGCATTCACGGAAAACGCGTTGTTCACGCCTGCCGTGTAATCATACAGCTGTTTGATCCCGACGGAATTGCCCTCGATCGTCAGCTGCGTCTTCTCGAGATACTTTCCGAAGTCCGAGATGGCCACATAGCTGCCGGACAGCTTCGTCGACCACGTCTCCGAATTCGCCGCCGCGAAGTCCGCCGTCTTGATGATGAGGGACTTTAAAGCCGCGTATCCCGAAAGCGTTGTCTTCTTCTCCGCCTCCGGCAGGCCGTCCGCGTCGATTGCCTGCGAGATCTCCGTCAGCGTCGCCTTCGCCGACCAGTCGGCGAGGTTCAGCTGCTCGGTCACGCTGCACAGATACCGCCGCATGCTCTCCAGCTGCTCCTGCGTCGTCTTCCCCGCGATCGACGGGTATGCAAGTGTTAAAGATCCCATTATGCGTCACTCCCTGCCTCTAAAACCCGCGCCAGACTAAACAGCTTCATCTCGCCCTTCCCTGTCAGCCGGAATTTCAGATGGTCACATCTGGCCGGGCGGATGGGCAGCAGGAAGGTCCTGAGGCCTCGCCCCTCGATATGCCCGCAGTGCCGCCAGACTCCATCGGAATCGTACTGCACCCAGAAGTCGACCGAGGAACCCTTCGGCAGCTGCATCCGCAGGTTGATCCGGGACACATACTTCTTCCCGACCAGTCCATACGTCATTATCCCCGTCTCCGCCATCCAGCCTACCGGGCCTTCCAGCGTCCCGACACTCCCGTACACGGTTTTGAGCGTTCCGTCCTCAAGGAAATACAGCTCATCGTCCACCCGCGCGAAGTCCTCCGCGTGCGTGCTGTCCTCCCTGTGCCACAGACCCTTGCGCGTGTCGTAGACGAACAGCGTCCAGTTGTGCGCCGCATCCTCCATGCTGATGAAGTATTTCCCGCGCACCCCGCCCGCGACGGCATTGTAATACAGCTTCGTCCCGAAGCAGCTGCCGATCTCCTGCGGCAAACTCCCGTCGTACACGCAAACTCCCATCCGCGATTTGTAATACAGCCGGTCGTCCACCACGACGAGGCTCTTGGCAGACCCATTCTGCACGCCCGCGCATTTCTGCACGACCACCTGATGTGCCCCCGTCGCCGACGGATATACCCGGTGGAAGCAGTCCTCCTTGAAGAAGATTGGGCTGTCCGCCAGCGTCGCCGCGCCGGTCCACTTCCCGTCCGTGCCGCAGCTCGCGCGCCATGAATCCGTCGACACGCCCTGGTAGCACTCCCAGTTCTTAAAATCGCCCAGCTTGCAGCAGTAGATCTCATTGACGGTCTCGCCGTCCGCCACGCCGTACTTGCAGCCCCACAGCCGATTCCCGCTCTCGGTGATGAAGTCCATGCTTGGGACCTTCCGCGCCGTCTTCACGGTCCCGCTCGTCACCTTCGTCGTCTCGTCGACGAGGCCCACGATCACGAGGTAGCTCTCGCCCACGTCGTACAGGATCTGGCTGCCGTTGAGCTTTTCGACCTGCTCGTTTCCGCTGAGGCCCGAAAGCTGAATGCCGTCATACCGCTTGAAACCTCGACCGATGCCATTGGCAGAAAGCTTCAGATACACCGTCGGCACGGATACCCACTGGCTCGTCGCCTCCGCCCACTGCTTGAGCGTGTGGAGCTTGCCGGACGTGTCGAGCCAGTACTGCCCGTTCGACGGACTCTCCGGCTGGCTGGCCTGCGTGTAGCTGACCGTCAGCGCCGTCCCGTCGACGAGGCAAAGAGAAATTTCCACGTTCGTGCTCGATGCGTCGACCACATTCTCCTGTCCCATGTACCCGTTGTCGGAATACTTCTCGGTGTTGAAGTAGATCCCGTCCGGGAAGATGCACAGATACGCGCCCATGGAAATGAGCTGCTTTTCCCCCGCCGAGATCGACACGGACGGCATATACGCCTCCATCGAAGCGCCATTGATATAAAGCACCTGGTTCTGCACCCAGCACAGCGCATCCTTCGCCAGAATCCCCTGCACGCCCGAAAGCACCTGCGCCGTCCCGCGCCGCGGCCGCGGAGAAAGAAGCGGATACTCATCCGCCGACAGATTCTCCATGTCGTAAAACTCCCCGTCCGCGAGTTCTAGGTTGTGGTTGTATCCGAGAAAGATCTCCGTCATCATGGTCTGCTTCTCAGTCTCCGTCAGTTGTGGTGCCAGCATTGCCTTACCTCCTTTTCATCATGTCCAGGGGATCAAACAGAACCGGCGGTGCTTCTGCCGGTACCGTCGGCTTGATTGGCCGCGACATGCACATATACCGCCATTCGTCCGCGCAGTGATCCTCCATTTTCGTATCCAGATCCTCCACCTTGTGCTCGTCATACATGAGCATCGGGATCGTCCGGATAAACGCTTTGCACCCTGCAAATACATACATGCTCGGGTATCCATCCGGGTCAAACTGTAGCCGGTAGTGGCACTGCATCCACCCCGCAATGCGCTCGTTGTCTCCCGGTGAAAAATATACACCGTATTTCGCTGCGGTCTGCATGATGCTCTCTCCGCGATCCGCCGCCCAGCACGCCGGGTCGGCGACGCCGATGATGTTCTTCCCTTTGAGCCACGCATGCGTCCGCTCGATCCTGCTGATCTCCGCAAACTGCTTGTCCGGGTTCCACTTGACGCCCTCGTTCGGTGTCTTCGTGCATCCGTAAAGCTCCAGAATGCGATAGATCACGCCGTCATAGTCGACCGCCCACCACGCACAGGAAAACGGCTTGCCGTAGCCAAAGTCATAGCTCCTGCAGATCGTCCACCCGTCCGGGATCTCAAACGGCTCAATGACATGCGTCCAGCGCCGGTCTTTGTAGTGTTCCGGATCGTCCCGGAAGTCCTCAAAGAATTGCCCTTCGTAGACGTCCCACCTGCCATACAGCCATGCCTCGCGCAGCTTCGGCGGCAGTGTTTCGAGCTGCTCGATATACTCCGGCTGGATCTGCATTAGGACTTTGTTGTCCTGCACCAGCGCCTGAATGAAGCTGTAGTTTTCCGGCTTCTCTTTGTCCTCAAATCTGCGGTCAATGAACAGGCGCTTGAAATACGCATGTGCCGGGCCGCCCGGGTTCAGCGTGTAGTACGTCCGCTTTGGAAACGGGTTCGTGCCGCGCACGCAGGCGTTGATCTGGTCGATCCACTCCTTTTGCAGCTGCCCGGCCTCGTCAATGAACAGCACGTCGTATTCCGCGCCCTGGTATTGCCCCAGATCTCCCGCGTTGTCGCAGTAACCGAACGTGATCGTCGATCCGTTTGGGAACCGGAAGGTCTTGTCGGTGGTGTTGTACTTCGCGATCCCCGCCAGCTCTTTTTTCAGCGGCTCGATGTGGTTGTTCCGGAGCTCAGGCATCGCGCGCCTGACGATCAGAACCTTGATCCCTGCGAAGTGCAGTGCCAGCAGCTTTGCCTTCGTCCGCACAGCCCAGCTTTTCCCCCCGCCGCGCGCGCCGCCATAGGCCACATGCCGGTGATGGTCCAGCAGAAACAGCTTTTGCTTTTCGTTCGGTTCTCCGAAGCAGCGCTTTTTCATCCCGCGTAAGCCTCCGCCTCCGCCTCCATCGTGATCCTCTGGCTTTCATCCTTTTTTTCGCCCTCCACATCCCGTCTGTAGCGGAACCCATACTCCAGCGCGAACTGTGCCCCACGCTGAGAATCCCGGTCGAACAGTCTTTCGGCCGTATATTGTTCCACGCGCGTCTGCGCGCGCGAAATCGTGTCCATAAATTCTTTCCTGGCCTTGTAGTTATACAGGCTCTGTCTGCTGGAAAAGCCCAGCGCCAGCGCAAGCCCCGGGATCGTTGGCGGCTTCCGGTTCACCCAGACTGGTGTCCCGTCTTTCTGGTTGAAAACGATGTCCCCGTCCTTATCCCGCAGGATCTCTCCCTTGCAGCTCTCAAAATACGCCTCGATCAGCCTTTCGATCTGCTCCACGGATTCATACTTCGGTTTCCTCGCCATGGCTCACGCCTCCCTTCTGCTTTTCAGCATAGCGTATCCGGAAAATCTTTTCACCCCACGCACGCAGAATGAGCGCATACGGCGTTCCGCATGCGCTTCGGCTCTCATTCTGTTCTTTCGTAGTATCGGAGCTTCGCCGCCGCGATGCTGCACCGCACGTAGTCAAAGCTGGCGCAGTATCGCGTGATGTAGTCTGACGTCTCCCGCCGCTCAGGAAATGCGAGCACGCATTCTCCCTCGCAGCGGATCGTCTTTTTCCCGGCCGCCTGCCAGAATGGGCAGATATACTCCCTGTGCCAGTAGTCGCTCGTGAATATCACCCTTTCGTCCTAAAACCTTACGCATATACAAGGCTTAATTTAAGCGGCTCCCGTTCCGCTTGTGCTCTGATCTTGGGTCGACTACATACTTATAATATTGATACCCGTACTTTGTCGTCCGCGCCTCGACGAGGATATAGCCGCGCGGGGCGACGGGCGGATGCTTTTGGCTGTACTCGCGCACGGCCTCGGTCGCTGGCTCCGGCTCGGGGCGGATACAATTTCGCGTCGCCTTGTACCGGTGGCCGCCGAATTCTTTTCTCCAGTGCGCATGCAGGTAACTGGCAAGTGCTGTGTAGTCCTGGCCGTGGTCGATCTTGTTTCCCTGCTCATCTATATAATAGTTGTGCTTTCGCAGGTGCCGAACCTCGATCACGCTGCCGAGCCCCCAAAGCCCGCCGATGGCTTCTTCCGGGATCCCCTCTGTTACCAGGTGCAAATGGAAGCGATTGGTTGTTTTTCCTCTTCCGTAGAAAGCAACGATTTTGGCCTCCGGATAGTGATACTGCATGCGGCGCACAAGGTTGTCTCGCACTCTGCGCATTTCCTCTGCGGTATGTACCTCGTTTTCTGCATCCAATGTCAGGGTGGAATACAGGCTTGTGGGCGAGAAATTGGCGTTCATCAGCGCAACGAGCCGATCCAGCGATTGCTTGCTGTTGAATTCATCGCGCTCCGCCTGCGTCTGGAAGCGCGGCTTGCGCGGTTTGCTGGTCTTTTTGTCCGCACCGTCGGACACGGTATACACGATCTGTGTACATACCTTCCCGGCAAACAGCCGGCGCTTGTGTCTCTTTGCCATCATCCACACCTCTTTCTCCTGGGCGGACAGAGCCGTCCGCCCCTACAGGTCTTCTGCCCGCTCAAAGCGTGGCCGGAGATTCCGGCCATGCGTTCAGCGGATAGTTCCGTTGTCCTTGTGCCCGCACGCCATACACGTGCGCGTATCTGTTTTTTCATCCCAGTAGCAATGGCCGACAGCCCCATATTCCGGGCAGATCCCCCACGGGCCTCTTTTTCCCGCAGGATCTGGCCCCGGGCCGATTGGCAGCTTGCCGCACAGCGCATCCAGTCTGCGGCTCAGGCTGCGCGCCTTGAGGTATACCAGCACGCCCAGCGCGATCCACTCCAGCGCGGCGGCGAGCTCCAGAATTTCAATCAGCATTCGCCGCCTCCATTTCCTTGCGCTCCTGCATAAAGCCGTGCAGGAACAGCTCCAGCAGAGCGGATGCGCGGTTGCACAGCTTTGTGAAACCCTTCTTGCTGATCTGCAGCTTGCCGGTCGTAATAACTTCAGTCTCCGGGCGGCCAATAATCTGAATCGTCGGATTAGGCACCAGTTTCTTTTGGCCATCCTCCACTATGAAAAGCGGCGGCGTGGACTGCTCCATGACGATGCGCGGCGGGTATGCCTCGCCCCGGAAGCTGGTATCCCAATTCAGCTTTTCGTAGTACGCGACAAAATTGTCGAGGTCGTGCGCAAACGCACCCATGATTTCTGCCATTTTGATACTCCTTTCACACTTCCACGCACTCATCGGCGCGGATATTGATGCGTTTGCCGCCGGACTCGATCACATATCCCGGCGCTTTGAACATTGGGTACCGCTCCGCTTGGTATGTGGCTCCGATCCTTGGCTGGTATTCCGGCCATACCGGGACTTTGTCCGTTATGCGGATTCGGACGAGCCTGTGCGGCAGGCGCTTTTCGCCTTCCGGGCTC
>OKSC01001326.1_pt1 | contig 24362 bp, 19 predicted proteins | sample 1601161 | NCBI WGS metagenome assembly OKSC01 (sample SAMEA3541552, study PRJEB24748) | human gut metagenome | biome: human gut; feature: human-associated habitat; material: faeces | place: China | collected 2012
TGCTGCCGCAACAATAAGGGGTTTAGAACACTGTGTTGGGATTAAACAGCAGGCTCCCCGCAGCTTGCTGCGGGGAGCCTGTTTAAGCGCAAAGTTTATTCAATTAGGGAATAAACAGCGTATATTAAAGCAAAGTTTATGCCTTTTTGGTCTGAGCCATAACTTCTGCCGCAAAGTCTTCGGTGCGCTTCTGGAGACCTTCGCCCATTTCGTAGCGGGTGAAGCCGATGACTTCGAATCTGCCGTTGATCATCTGAGAAACGCTCTCATCGGGGTTCTTAACGAAGGGCTGCTCAAGCAGGCAGACTTCCTTATAATACTTCTCGATGCGGCCTTCAACCATTTTTTCAATGATTGCAGCGGGCTTGGGCTTGGGATCGTTCTTTGCCTGTTCGCGGAGAATCTCGCGCTCATGCTCGAGTTCGGCCTGGTCGCAGTCCTCCTTGCGGAGGCAGGTGGGCTTTGCAGCCGCAATTTGCATGGCGACATCGTGTGCAACGGCGGGGAACTCGTTGTTGCTGATCTGAAGAAGTACGCCGATTTTGCCGCCGAGGTGGACATAGGTATCAACGATGCCTTCAACGCGATTGAAGCGGCGGATGGTGATCTTTTCGCCGATCTTTGCAACTGCGCCGTTGATAACGTCGCTGACGGTCTTGCTCTCGTCTTCGGAGAAGGACTGAGCCATCATATCTTCAACGGAAGCGGGATTCTTCTTTGCAACATGCTTTGCAAGGGAAGCAACAAGGTTTTTGAAATCGTCGGTCTTTGCAACAAAGTCGGTTTCGCAGTTGACTTCGATGATGACGCCGACGCCGCATTTTTCACAAACGAAGCAGTCAACAATACCTTCTGCCGCAATGCGGGAAGCCTTCTTTGCGGATGCAGCAAGGCTCTTCTCGCGCAGATAGTCGAGAGCCTTTTCAATATCGCCGTCACACTCTTTGAGTGCCTTTTTGCAGTCCATCATGCCTGCGCCGGAACGCTCGCGCAGAGCCATTACGTCTTTAGCGGTGAATTCCATTAAAATATCCTCCTGTAGTTATAATGCAATCGCTGATTAAAGCGGGAATCGGGCGCGGAACGCCCTGATATTTGCCCGCGTTTTGTCAATGTTACGTTCAAGCGGAGGAAGCCCGGCAGGCTTCTCCGCGGAAAAATCATGGTTGAATGATTGAACTTAGAAGTTATCTGCTTCGTCGGCAGCATCGTTGTCGATGGTTGCATCAACAGCGGCATCGGTCATCTGTTCGCCCTGCTTGCCTTCGAGGACTGCATCGGCGATCTTGGAAGCGATGAGCTTGACAGCGCGGATTGCGTCGTCGTTGCCGGGGATAACATAGTCAACATCATCGGGATCGCAGTTAGTGTCAACGATTGCAACGATGGGGATACCGAGGTTGCGTGCTTCCATAACGGCGATATGCTCCTTGCGGGGGTCAACAACGAACATGCAGCTGGGCAGTTTCTTCATTTCTTTGATACCGCCGAGGTTCTTCATGAGCTTTTCACGAAGAGCGCAGAGCTGGATAACTTCCTTTTTGGGAAGAAGATCGAAATCGCCGTCCGCTTCCATCTTGTTGATCTGGTTGAGCTTTGCGATACGGGTCTGGATGGTCTTGAAGTTGGTGAGAAGACCGCCGAGCCAACGCTGGTTGACATAGAACATTTCGCAGCGTTTTGCTTCCTGTTCGATGCTCTCCTGAGCCTGCTTCTTGGTGCCGACAAAAAGAACGGTGCCGTCGTTCATCGCAACATCGCGAACGAAATTGTAAGCATCGTCAATCTTTTTTACGGTTTTCTGAAGGTCGATGATGTAGATACCGTTGCGCTCGGTGAAGATGTATTCCTTCATCTTCGGATTCCAACGGCGGGTCTGGTGACCGAAATGTACGCCTGCTTCCAAAAGCTGCTTCATAGAAATAACTGACATAACTAAAACCTCCTGTTTTTATTTCCGCCCCGCACATCATCTTTTCGGAGAACCGCAGAGCGGCACAGCCCCGAAAATCCGCACGGGTGAGTTATTTCATACCGAGCCATTATACCATGGCCGTGAACGGTTTGCAAGCATATTTTGCCCGCAGGAACACCGAAAAACAAATATATTTAGACTCGGAATCATATGTGCGCACGGAACGCAAAGTGCTGATATAAAACAGAGTCGTTAAACAAAATACGGCAAAAATATGTCTTAAACATGAAAAAATAATCTCAGTACGGAAAAATGCACAACGCAAGCACAAAAGGACAGTTTTCTGCCAAATTCGGCAAAAGAAAGCAGGTAAATTCAGATGATTAGGTGTTGACAAACTGAAAACAGCGTGATACACTGGATATGTCAAATGAACTGCGGCGATCCTGCACGACTCACAGCGTTTTTTCCCGCAGCAAAATTCAATCACAGAAGCCGATAAATCAGTGCGCAGTCCGTTTTGAAAGGATCCGGATTAAAACATGCGTATGTATTCAATGTATAATATTTGTGCTTGCGGAATGCTGATTTGAAAGACAACACCCGTCGGTGCGTATTTTTGCATACGGCGGGAATCATCCGACAACGGACCGGGGGGAACGGAAGCGGATGTGGGGTTCGGGTTGAGACGTTAAACAAAATATAATGCTGTATTCGCAGCTGCACGGAGCATTAACATTCAGTGCCGTTTCGGTTTCGTTAAGCATGTTTCGCCTGTGCGGAAGCATCATCCGAATGCGGAACGGGCTGATTCAAAAGATTCGCGCGCTGCGGCAGCTTTATACAGTCATGCATGGCTGCATTGCATATGCGGGAACAGGGCAGTTTCCCGATCCCGCCGCGCTGCGAGGCAAGTTTTGCGCTGCAGTGCAGCACATGTGTGCAAGATATTATTAATGGGAGGCACTTTTAATGAAAGAACTCAAACGCATCTCTGCCTTTTTCATGGCAATGCTGATGATGCTGACTGTGTTCTCAGCGTTCTCCGCCGTTTCGGCGGAAGGCGAAGCAGCGGGCGGCACGCAGCCCGTTTGGCCGGCGCAGGGCTCCATAAAGCTCGACAAAGACGCCGCCGCAGTTGAAGGCGCGCAGAATCTCTGGGAAGTTACCCTCGGCATTCAGGGCAAAAACTTCGAAACCACATCCGACGTTGTGTTGGCTATTGACAATTCCAACAGTATGTACGAAAACGATCGCATGGTGCAGACCAAAGCGGCTGCAAATGCGTTCGTTGATGCACTGCTTACGCAGGACAGCGCGACCCGCATTGCGGTTGTTGTTTTCAACCTCACTGTTAAGCAAACAGGTTTCTATGATTACAGCAACAAGGAAGAACTCAAAGCTTACATCAATGCTGTTTCGCAGAATAATAAGGACGGCGGCACATTCACACAGCTCGGCATCAAGACTGCCCGCGATCTACTGAAATCCCCGGCTTCAACCGGCCTCAACAAGAACATTGTTTTGCTCAGTGACGGCGTCCCGACTGCGAGCTACCATGTAACAGGCACGGCAACGGGAACGTGTTTTTTGGGATTTCACAATACTGGGTATGATGAAAGCACCGTAAAAGTTAACGGATGCAATTATAATGAGCAGGCAGGTAACGGAAAAAGTGCAGATGATGGCTCAATCACCTTGTCACTTACATGCTCACACGGTAAGACGGCAACCAAGATTTTCGACATTAGCCATTCATATGCCACAATTTGGGAAGCACAGCAAGCCGCAAACGACGGCATGACCGTATTCTCAATTGCGCTTCAGGCCGGAACGACCGGTGAAAACGTTCTTCGCGCTTGTGCAACAAACCCTGCAACGGGCTTCTACGCAATCGCTTCCACCGACAATATTGCGGAAACGCTGACCACCGCTTTCACATCCATTGCGGGCAGCATTGCGATCGCTGCACGTAACGGCGTTGTTAACGATCCCATGGGCGAACATGTTCAGCTCAACTTCAGCGGCTCCGCTCCCGTTATCACCACCGACAAGGCAGTTTATGATGCCGGCAATGCGGATATTTATATCAGCCAGGGTACGGCGACCTATGACGCCAAGACCCGCGCCATCAGCTGGACCGTCGGCAGCGTTCGTGAGGGCGACAACCCCATCATGAAATACAAAGTCGGCATCCGTGACGGCTATAATCCCCCCACCAACGAGGTTCTCGATACCAACGGCATAACAACTTTCAACTATAAGAACTACCTCGGCAAAGATGCTGACGGCGAGTTCCCGATTCCGAAGGTCACCGTTGGCGGCGGCGCGATACTTGTTCACTGGTATCAGGTCAATTCAAAGGGCGAACCCATCAACGAGCTTGGTCAGGTCGTTGATGGCCCCTCCTTTGCAAAGCAGGTTCAGCCCGCAGAGTATTTTGTGGATAACGGTTCAACCGGTCTCAGCTACAACAAGCCGTACACCGTTGCAAAGAGCGACTTTGCAAACTACACCTATTACGGCAGCTACATTGTCAACGACGGCAGTCTCACCCCCGGCAACGCGGCAAACGTAACTCTCACCGCAGCGAACTCCAACCAGCATGTTTGGTTCGCATACACTCAGAGCTTCAACGTGGCGCATGTTCAGTTTGACGAAACCGAAACCCATGCCGTTGTGAAGGAAACCACCACCCACACCGTTGAGCTGTTCAACCTGACTTCCGTTGTTTCGAACGGGTTCATTTACGGCGGCGCATTCAGCGATGCGGCATGTGAAACGGTTCAGACCTTTGAGGAAGGACAGAATGCAACCGCGTTCACTCCCACAGCAGGTGCTACCTATTATATTTGGGAAGCGGACGCACAGTTCCTCTCCCCGAGGAACCTCAGCTGCTGGAATCATGTTTCCGCAGCCGATGTTGACGTTACCGGCTTCTACCTTGTGACCCCGGTCGATCGCCTGAATTACAGGGAAGTCGGCTTCATGGTCGGCAGCAAAACTCTTCCCGCAAAGCAGTTCACCGAGACTTATATAACGGAGTCCGGTGCGGTGACCACTCATGTTCTTACCGGCGGCAATTGCTATGTTTACAACACCGTAAAAGTCGATTTAAACAACGGCACAAGCGATAGGTACAACGTTTCAAGCGTTATCAGAAAGACCAACGGATACCTTGCCTGCTACGGCATGGATAAGACCACCTATTGGCAGAATGCAGACGCTGAAATCACCTTCACACCCTATTGGATCACCCTTGACGGCGTTAAGGTTGCACCGCAGACCCGCACCGCAAAGTATCTCGGCCAAGGTTCGGATGCTGACGATACCTACAAGAAGTTCCGTGTTGTTAAAACTGCTGCAAGCGGCATTGCGAACGCTTTTGTTGACGATGCACAGCAGGAGAACATGCTCGTTCTGATGAACAGCTATTTTGCAAACGGAGCACCCATCAATCCCGTTGATGAACCTGTTCAGGGCAATATCGTCACCGTTCACGACGGCGAAACGCTTTACACCGTTGCAGCGGAGAACAATGCGGTTCAGCTCGACTATATCGGCGTTGAAGGAAAGCTCTTTGCAGGCTGGTTCGCGGATGAAGCATGCACCGTTCCCGCAGACCTTTCGAACATTACCGAAAGCATTGATGTTTATGCAAAGTACGTTTCCGATTCCTATCTCGGGCTTCGCTACTATCGCAACGGATTCTTCAGACTCCGCAGCCTGACCCTCGTTTCCGCAATCGACGGCAGAAATTACGCTGAAACAGGCTTTATCGTTAACGGCGAGAGGATTTCCGTTTCCGATTACAGCACCCGTTACGGTCTGCGCAGTGCGCGCAGCCTGTTCGGCAGGGAAGTTGCAAACAACGCTCTGCTCATGACCTGCGATTACGCTTTCGACGGCGTGACCTACGGCGCAAGGCTGAACATCACCCCCTATTGGGTAACGATGGACGGCACGACCGTTCGCGGCGAGACCCGCACCCTTACCTACAATTGGTACGGAATCACCGAATAAGCTAAAGGAAGGATAATACGCATGAAAAAGTTTGATCCGACCCTCAACACCGTTTTCACCGATGACGGCAAGCCCGTTATTGCTCCCATGGGACGGCCCAGCGGCTCAATCATCGAATCAATCGGCGAGAACCTGAACGTTATGACCCTTGGCGACGGAACTGTTATCTACTTTGATAACTTCGGAAACATCGTCAATCCGTAACATATAAAACCATAATGATTGCATAATTCATGATATTCATGAAATTCATGAAATCGGTGCAATTGGCACGAAGGCGACGGGGCAGATGCTGCTCCGCCGCTTTCAACATAACTGCGGATGCGCACGGACATTGCAAAAGAGCTGAACGGAGGCACGGAACAGGATGGAAAAAATTAATATCGAGCTTGCGGGCATCCCGCTTGAGCTGACGCTCAGATACAAAATGTTCCGCGATAGGTATGCGGATTTTCAAACGGAAAAAAAACCCTGCGCCTGCATTGAAATCACGCCGGAGCAATGCGCCTGCGCCGCACGCGGTTACGAACCGGGAACGCTCCCTGAAAGCGTTGAAGATCTTGAGCTTTGCGCCAAGGCCTGCGCCGCGCTTCTTCCGCACGGACGGGCAATCATTCATGCGGTTTGCTTCGTGTGGTGCGGAAAGGCATGGCTCATCTGCGCTCCGAGCGGAGTGGGAAAAACAACGCATTATAAGCAGTGGAAACGCCTTTTCCCGAATGAAGTGGAAATGCTGAACGGCGACAAGCCCGTGCTGAATTTCGAAAAACAGTATGTAACTGTTTCGGCTTCGCCGTGGGCAGGAAAGGAAAACATGCGGCAGCTGCGCACGGCGCCTCTCGGCGGCATTGTGTTTCTTGCTCAGGATAAGCAGAACATAATTAAACGCTTGTCTCCGAAAGAAGCGGGTGTTCGGCTGTTTCTGCAATTCATAATTCCGTGCGACAACGCGGAACAGGTGCGTTTTGCAGCGCAATATACGGAACGTATACTTGAGCGCACGCCGGTTTGGCTGCTCAGGAATCGCGGGGACGGTGCATCGGCCGAGCTTTGCCGAAGGACGCTTGAAAGCGAACTTTGCTGCGCTGACAATTAACGATGCAGTGTTTGGAATCATTCGGCTTTTGAAGGGTGCTTTTGAAGGATAATCGACCGAACGGGGGGTTTGAGAGTTTATTATGGAATACAGAGTTAATCCGAATGCGGTTTATGTTGAAGTTTGTGATGAATACCTGCTTGTTGCCGTTGGTGAGGCGCGGGGAAAACTGCCGCAGCTCAGGAAACTTTCGGAATCCGGCGCATTTATTTGGCGCGGGCTTGAAAAGGGTCTTGCTTCGGAAAGCATTATTTGCGCTGTCATGCAGGAGTATGAGATTTCTCGTGATGAAGCGCAATCGGGGTTTTCTGCCTTTGTTTCAACTTTGATGAAAGAGGGTTACATAACCGAATCCGAGTGATTTTACACGATTGAAACGCTGAATTAAAACCGAATTTAAGCGCAGTCGATTTAAAAAATAAGGGGTTTGCTGCATCGGTTCCAAAACAAAGGGGCTGCTGTCAATTCAGCTCTGCAAAATCGGTCGAAAACTTAAAGTTTTTGCACTATGATGCATTTGCTTGGTTTTTTCGCTGATTTGTGCTATACTAATAGCGCAGGAGGTGTGAAGACATGATAGATTCCCATGAACTTAAGAGGCGTGACAGCTATTTAAATAAACTGATCGGCTTTCAGGATACGGAGCCGGTCAAGGTAATCACCGGCATTCGCCGCTGCGGCAAGTCCAGCCTGCTAAAGCTGATGGTTCAGCATTTGAAAGATACCGGTATTCAGCCGGAGCAGATCATCGAGATGAATTTTGAATCCTTCGATTTCCGAGGGATGAGTGCCGATGATATTTACCACTATGTAAAAGAACGCGTTGTCACAGGAAAGAGGATGTACCTTTTCTTTGATGAGCTGCAACGGATCGAGGCGTGGGAGGATGCTGTAAACGCCTTCCGTGTGGATCTTGACTGCGACATCTATGTTACCGGGTCGAATGCCTATCTTCTTTCTTCAGAGTATTCAACCTATCTCTCCGGGAGGTGCGTCGAAATCAAAATGCTGCCTCTCTCTTTCCGTGAGTTCCTCGATTTTCACGGTTTTGAGGTTCGCGAAACGCAAAGTGCTCTCGGTGGACTCCGCAAGCAGGTATTTGATAAGAACGGTGAACGCTACGAACTGCGAGAAGTTTTTGACGCCTATATGCGCTTCGGTGGAATGCCCGGAATCGCCGATGTTGGGTTGGAACAGGAAAAGGCACTGTCGCTTCTCGACGGCATCTATTCCACAGTCGTGATTCGTGACATTCTGGAGAGAGAAAAACGCAGAGGGCAAAAGCAGATCACAGACCCTATGCTGCTTCGTAAGATCATCCTGTTCCTTGCGGATAATATCGGCTCCAGCGTGTCGATTGCCTCTATCGGCAATACTTTGGTAAACGAAGGCCTTCTGGAGGACGGCAAGCGCAAAGGCGCACCCAGTGCGCATACCGTGCAGGCATATGTAAATGCGCTTCTGGAGAGCTACTTCTTCTACGAGATCAAACGCTTTGATATCAAGGGCAAAGCCTACCTCCGTACACTCGGAAAATACTATATCGTTGACATCGGACTTCGCAACTGTCTGCTGGGTTTCCGTAATCGGGACAGCGGTCATTCCATCGAGAATGTCGTTTACTTTGAACTGCTTCGCCGTGGCTATGATGCAGCGATCGGCAAAATCGGCAATGCGGAGGTTGACTTCATTGCAACGACCGCCGATGAGAAAAAATATATTCAGGTAACGGAGTCGATGATGAGCGAAGATGTACGCAAGCGGGAACTTTCACCGCTGCAAAGTATCCGCGACAACTACGAAAAAATCGTGTTGTCTCTTGAACCGGGTCTTGATACTTCCTATGACGGAATCAAATCCGAGAGTCTCATCGATTGGCTGCTCAGCGAATAAGCACTGCATTTTCAGAGCAAAGCAAAAAGTTTTTGCGGTTCAAGTCATAAACTTCTTTAGTCCGGAAATTTGGACACCTTCAGACTTGAAAGCAGATACAATCGAAGAATCTAAAATGGACTGTTTCGGCTGTTTCCACAGGGAGAACTGCTTTTAAGGACAGTACGAGAACAGCAAACCTGAACAAGTCCGTTTGCTGCACACAAAAATCATGCTTTCTGCATAAGCCCGCTTCGCTTGAGCCGGGAAATGTAATGTTCGGCACTCCCCGGATTGCCCTCGTTCAAAAAAAGCAAGGCGTCCGCCCCGTATGTTGGGACGGACGCTGTTTAGCATCGGTCTTATTTGTTTGAATTCCGAAGTCCGTTATGATGCTTATGCATCCGCAACACCGCCGTGCATGTTGCTGAACAGCTGAAGAATCCTGCTGTAAGCTGCATCATCAACAAAGATGAAGTAGTGCAGAGTGCCGGCATCGGAATACTCAATTCCGAGTTCGGACAGAGTGTATCTGTCGATGTAACCGTAATCATCGATGAAACTTTTATCATACATTCCATCGTCAAGCTCACTGTTGTATCTGCCGGAAGCTATCGTGCTGAACCACACGGACAGAACGTGCTGACCCGGCTCCGGTGTTTTGCCGCGGCTCTGTTCAATGCAATTCAACAGAGTATCGATTGTTTCGCGGTTTACATAAGCCTGCTGCGCAAGCGCCGGAGGATTCATGCCGTCAACATTGAAATAGACAAAATTGCTTTGGAACATGTCATCCAAACCTGAAATCGAGCCGCCGACAATGTTGAACGAGCCGCTTTCAAGTGCGCTGAGCGTTTCATTGAATCCGCGTTTTTTCTCCGTTTTCCTGTTTTCGTAAGAAATAAGCATACGAAGAGATTCGGGAGTGTTTTCATCAACAGCAACAACGCGGCAATAGTTTCCGCTTATGTCGGAAAGCACTGCGAATTGGAAATCGTTGCCGAATACACCGCTTTCCATAAAGTTCCATGGATTCATGAATTCCGCCGAGTCTCCGTCGTCCTCACCGCCGATGCCGAACTGGTGCAACAGCTTGTCGGAATCCAGAGCTTTCAGCTCACGCATAAGCGTGTCATGGAAGCTTGCGTCAAGCCCATGCGGCAGGGCGACTTTTCCGTTTTCGAATCGGGACAGGTTGACATTGCTTTCAACATAATCCGTGTTCATCAAGAGAATGTCGCGCAGCGTAAACTCTTCGTTCTTCAACAAATAGTCATATGAATCAAGGGAGGCCGGATAATAATATGTCTGCCCGCTTTTGAGTTTTATGGCGAGGGTAACGGTGTTTTCGAAACGGTCTACGGATCTTATGACGGATGATGGATTGAACAGGGAATGTCCGATTATTTGCGATTCGGATGACGTATACGCATAGGTGGAAATATAATCGAAATCGGCTTTTGAAAGCTGTTCACAGTAGTCAAAAAGCATTTCATCATGAAGCTTCATGCGTTCCGAATCCTTGTTTCCGCGCCAACAGAGCGAGTAAAAGCCCGAAGAAGGAATCAATCCGCCCTGCACGGTGACGTATTCGATATTGCTTGCGCGAATTTCGATTTTTTCGGAGGCACTTGTCATTGCTGCCGAGCAAAGCAGAACGATTGCGACTCCCGCAAGCACGGCGGGGAAGAACATCAGCCGCTTTACTGCGGATTTGAATCTGCGAAGTGTGATCCAGCTGAATCCGAAATACACAACAATTCCGACAATTGCGGGTGCGATGAGATGATTCCATGCAATTTGGGGACTGCCCGAATAAACATCGGGATAGAACACATCATTCGTGAACATGAGCGATGCGGTGAGTGCAAAGCCGATGCTTATCAGGACGTGGATCCAGCGGGTTCTTGCAGGTTTGCCCGCTGTTTCCGCCTGCGCATTGACAAAAGCGAAATATGCAGCAATCAGAACCGCCGCACAGCACAGAACGCGAACAAGACAGTTCAAAAATGTTGACGCGGCAGGGCTGACGGGGAACAGCAGCTCCGTAAACGTGAAGGCTGATTCAGTGTTGTTCGTGAGCGCATTATATGCAATGTTCGGCAGAAGAAGACAGACGAACGCAAGCACAATGGTCGGGAAAGTACGTGTGGACAGCGAAAAAACAAGCACAAAGCCGCCGAACAGCATCAATCCGCGAAGCAGTGACTCACCGATCGCCTCCGCAACCATGGCGAAACTCGGAACAAGGACGGATGAGTTGGAAATTGTTGAAACAAGGCTGCCGACGAATGCTCCGAGAATGTTTGCGGCGGCGCAAATGCCCGCCCACGCAAGCATTGCGGTGAAGGCCGAAATGAGCATGGTTCGTTTTGCGACAGGAATGCTTCCGCGGAAATCCCATGCGGAGCGGACCAGGTGCTTCACAACAAAAACAAATCCGGCAACAAAGCAGAAAAGACTGACGTAACTTACGGCGGAAGATTGGATATACACATTTGCACCGAAGAGCAGCATTGACAGAAGGTTTTGCGTAATCCCGAAAAACGACAGCATGGATGCAACAAATTCGATCGATGCAAATACGATTCCCGTGGTTGAAAACTCCCTCAGCATTTCGCGGCAGTAGGATTTGCTGAAAAACGGAACGCGATTCTTTCTCATGGTTGGATTCTCCTTATTTGATTTCATCAAAATTGTAGCCGAGGGAAGACAGCTCATATGTAAAAACTTCCTCGATTGATAAGGGAAGCATATCCATTATCAGCGGCTTCAACGCTTCGATTTTTGCCGAGGTTTCGGCTGCTTCGCCGCGCACAAGAACGTATACAATGCTGCCTTGCTTGGTGAAAGAAAGCAGTTCAACATCCTTGAAGTCCTCCGGCGTAACCTGTCTTGCGAATGCAAGCTGAACCTTAAACAGCTGTGATTTAGCATCGGCAAGGTCATTTTGAAAAACGATTTTACCCTGATACAGCATTGCAAACCGATCGCAAGTGTCCTCAAGTTCGCGCAGGGAGTGACTGGTCATAATGACGGTTGAACCGAAGTCGCACATATCGCGATAAATAAGACGTTTGGCAATGTTGCGCGCAATCGGATCCAGTCCGTCAAAGGTTTCATCGAAAAGAAGAACATCCGCATTGCAGCTCAGCGCAAGCACCGTCTGCACCTGCCTCACCATACCTTTGCTCAGGGAACGAACGCGGCGTTTTTTATCGAGCTTAAAAATGTTGAGCAGCGCATCAAACTTTTCAAACGAGAACTTGGGGTAGCATGAAGCATAAAAATTTGCCATGCGTTCGATCGTTGCCCCGCCTCCCGTAAGGTGCATTCTGTCCGGAACAAAAACGAGGTGCGTTTTTGCGGCGGGATTGTCATAGACCGGTTCATCGTTAATGAGCACGGAACCGTCATCCGCAGTGTAAATTCCCGCAATTATGCGCATAAGAGTGGATTTACCCGCGCCGTTCGCCCCGACAAGCCCGAATATGCTGCCCTTTGGAACAGAAAAACTGACTTTGTCCAATGCTTTGAGTTCGCCAAAGTTTTTTGAAAGGTCGGTTACTTTAATCATATGTCATTTTTCCTCCGTTTGGTTGTTTTCGATAATGTTTTCATCATAGGCTTTGTTCACTGCGTTGATAACATCCGCCCTGTTGAAACCTGTCAGCTTAAGCTCACGGGAAAGTGCGGTTATTTCGTCAAGAAGTTTGCTGCGTGCTTCGTGCAATCGCTGCATTGCGTCCGGCGAAACGAACCTCCCGCTGCCGGGAACGCTGTAACAAAGTCCGCGCCGCTCAAGTTCGGTATAAGCCTTTTGAAGCGTGTTCGGATTCACGGAAAACTGCACCGACAATGCGCGCACGGATGCGACGGGCGAATTGGGTTTCAGCTCGCCTGTGAGTATTTCTCGCTCAATACCGTCTATGACCTGTTCATAAATCGGTGTTCGAGAAAATTTATCAATCTGCAAAAAAGTCCACCTCCGTTCGTACTGAATCAGTTGCCACAACTGTGTTATTGATTATAATACAGCAGCGACGGTTTTGTCAACGCCTTTTTCAAAAAAAGGTAATCCTGCAAAATTTCCCGGGAAATACATTGAATTCATCACTTATTAAGTATTCATGTGCGATTCTGCGGCAAAAAAATGCGAAAAATGAGTGCAGAATTCGAATATTCTGTGACAAAAGTCGAAAAATTACAATATGAGCTTGGAAATGGGTTGAAATGAACCGCGAAATATGCTAAAATAATCGATATGTTTGCGAAAATTCTATTTTCGGAGGAGTTGCTTGTGAACAAGCTTTGCAGGCGCGCACTGTGTGCGATAACAGCATTGCTGTTTGTGCTCTGCTCTCTGCCTGCCGGCGCAAGAACCGAGACGGAAGCGGGCGGGATTACTTCATATGCAGAGGATTCAAACGGAGTTGTTGAATACGAGATCAAGCCCCGACATTCGGACGGGGTAACTTTGGAATACAGCAAAACGGTTCTGCGCGGCAACCTGCATTCGGGTGTTTTCACGTTTGCGGAAACAAAAACGGTGACGCTTGTTGCAAGGTTTGCGGAGGGCTGGAGTTATAACGATAAATACAGCGTTTTCTTCCCAAGCAATCCGGCGCGAAGAACCATATTGCTCAACAGCGATGCGAGCATACGTTTTTCGTTTTCCGCAATCGCAGGGGAGAGCGTGGCATTCTCTGACTTATATCTCTTGGGAATTTATGCCGCAGTCGAATCCCTTCCGCGGCTGGATATCACAACCTTAAACGATTTTTCGCTTATCGGCAAGGATAATTGGGTGTCTGCAAATTTCAGTTTGACTCTCGGAACGAAAAAGTATTCAAGCGGCGAGTTCAGCGGCTCGGGCTATGTTAAGGGGCGCGGAAATCTGTCTTGGACGCAGCCGCAAAAGCCCTATTCGATTAAGTTGGAACAAAAAACATCGCTGCTCGATATTCCTGCAACAAAGCGGTATGCAATCGTTGCAAGTTACTCGGATCCCTCCCTGATGCGCAATCTTGTGACATACAAAGCCGGCGCATTGCTTTCGGGCATGGACTATGTTCCGAAATGCGAATTCGTTGACGTTTATTTTAACGGAGAATACAACGGAATTTATATCCTCATAGAACGTCCGGGCATTGAAAGCACAAAAATCGATATTGACGAAGCGGATGAGAGCGATATAACGGGCGGTTATTTCATCGAAAAAGATATTGCGATGAAGGTTGATTTTGCACGGGATATGTGGTTCGACTGTCCGTATTGGGCGAATCAGACGCAGGATTATTTCGTGCTTAAACAGCCGGAACCCGCTTCATCCGAACTCACGGCGCGAATGCTTGAATACCTTGAGGAACACATGAAGAGCGTTCATAATGCCGTGATGGGAATAAGCGGCGAAGATTATCAAAAATACATTGATGTCGATTCATGGATAGATTACATTATTATTCAGGAAATAACAAAGAACATCGACGGTAATTTTAAAACAAGCTGTTACCTGTATAAACAGAGTCAGGACGACAGGCTGTACATGACCGCAATATGGGATTTTGATATTGCGTTCGGGCTGACGGCATTTAATAATGCCAGTGCGGAACACAATGATGTTGAGGACTGCGTCGGCGGAAGAGGACCGGTCGGGTTCATTGCGATAAACAGTTCCGCTCCGTGGTTCAACGCATTGTATCACAACTATCCGGATTTTCAGGCGCGGTTCAAACAGCGCTACAAAGAATACCGCAGCACGTTGATTCCCGAGTTTTTTGCACTTATCAACGAACAGGCGGCGTATTTATACAATTGCACTGCCGCAACCGAAGAAAAATGGGAAAAGAACTTTGATCACGGCGTCAATTTTCTCACCAATTGGCTTATGGGACGAATTGAATGGCTGGATTCTCAATTGCTTGACGGACAGAGCGGAATTACCGATCTTAATTATGCTTTGAACGTTCCGGGCGGCTCACTTGAGTTCACATCCGGGACGGATGATCCGTTTGTCGGCAGCACGACAGTTTCAAGAGGCATGGTCGGCAACACCGTTGTCGGCGGACGCATTGCTGCCGTAAGCTCGAATGCGGGCGAAAACAATTCAGAAAGCGATCTGCGTCTGACAGTGACGATGAAGGCGGGGGACACGCTGAGTTTTGATTACTGCGTCAGCAGCGGGGTTGACACGGACAGGTTTATCTGCACCGTCGGAACAAAGGTCTTGATGAAGATATCGGGCGAAACGGGATGGACGAAATACATTTTCACCGCACCGATCGACGGAAGGTATTGTTTCCGCTGGAGCTATGAAAAGGGAAACGACAAATCGGCGGGTGTTGATGACTGCGCTTATATTGACAACGTTGAGTTGAAAGCCGTGGGGCTGGATGCCGCTCGCGGGGATGTGAACATGGATGGGAAAATTACCCTTTCGGACAGCATGGCGGCGCTGCGCACCGCGCTCGGACTGGACGGGTTTGACCCGGAACGGCGCGAGCTTTCGGATTATAACTGCGACGGCGCAATTTCCGTTGAAGATGCGGTTGCAATCGCAAAAAAGGTCATGCATATTGTGTAGCCGTTAAGCAGAGTGCCCTCTCTGCGCATTGAACATTACATATTCAAAAATCAAAAAACTGCCGCAGATGCAATCACTGCGGCAGTTTCAATTGCGGACAAATCATGAGAAAAGTTCTCTGCTCCGTTCGGGTTTTCATGAAACACTCTGCACAAACTCGGGAACACTCGATTCGGCTCTCCGTAAAAGCCGAATTTTCGGGGTATTCCCGATTCAAAGGTTTCCCGGGATGGGGGTAATCATCCGTACAACTCGGGGGAACATAGAAAGCATCCGGTTGAAATGCCCTGCGGGTCGGAACATTTGCATCACTGCGCCGCCGTTGACGGCGAGCTGCTGTTCATCCGCGGCATTTACAGATCGTCCGCATCCTGCACCGGAGCCTCATAATCCTCGGCGGTGCCGGTGTAGCTGCCCAACACATCCGATTTGATCGCGCCTCTGCCTTCGGTTGTGAATGCGGATTTTTTATCCGTCACATTCGAATGGTCTTGCTTGATCCGCTCCTGAAATTTTCCGTTCGCTCTTTTCTTCATGGGCTTATTATGCCCGCCCGACTCAGCCGTATGCACGAAACTCGGCATTTAAAAACCGGTATTTTTTTACAATCATGCAATTGAATCAAAAAAAGGAGAACGGCAATTGCCGAACTCCCTTTTGCCTATGGTTTGATTTATTTGTCGCCGGAACGGAACAGTGCAGAGTGTTTACTTGATGGTAACTGCGGTAACGCCGGAATAGGCAACATCCGTAGAACCCTGTTCAGTTGTATGCAGAGTGAAATAGCCGCCGTTATCGGGTGAACCGATGGGTTTTCCGTTGTTTGCAAATGCAAGCGTGCAATCGAAAAGGCTCAGCGCGGAGATTTTGTCGGAAAGATCCTGCTCGGTGCCGCCGGCTTGGGTGAGTACAAGCGAGTATATGTTGGTGGTTTCGGCATCGGAAACATCAACACCGACGGAATCGAGAACGGCCTTGAGATTCACTCCGTTGAAGACGTTAATGGAGCCTCCCCTGACGAGTGCGTTGGTCTGGTCGAGTGCGGAAACATTTTCGGCACCGAGAGCATAAAGTTCACCTGCCGTGAGTTTGTATTCGCTGCCCTTGAAATTGAGCGTCATAACAACGGTATCCGCAGCAAGTCCCCAGTTCGTTTCAACAACGAGAGTGCGGGGGTCGGTTGTGGTGTTGGGGTTTTTGCGTGTGTCATTGCCCGGATTCGGTTTCGTGGTGGTCGTGGGAGTGTTGGGGTTTTTTTTGTCGTCCTTGCATGCTGTCATGCAAAATGCGGCAGCAAGCAGAAGAACGGACAGCATGATTGCGATCATTCGATTGACTTTTTTCATAACGATATTCCTTTCGGGTTTGTTTTGTTAATTGCCGTATCGTTTCCGAAAAAACAAATCGGCACAGCGTGAATGCGCATTGATTTCACGCTGTTCGGCATGAGCCTAAGTATACCAGTTTTTTAAAAAAAGTTCAAGCCTTTTAACGAATGAAATTGAACATACGCCAAGCAAAAAAACGTGAACGGGGCGGGTCATTTTTCGTATCCTGCCGATATGACGAATGCGCCGCTGCTTTCGGAAAGGCTTGATACATTCATGCAGCCGTAGAGCCTGCCGTTTTCGCCTGCGTTAAGATAAGATGAAATATCGGCTGTTACGGAATCGAGGCTGCATGTATGCGTGTTCAGCGCGTGGATAAAATGCGCCGCGGCTGTTGACACGCTGCCGGGTTCAAGAGAGTCAAGAACTTCGGGTTCAAATCGGCAGGTAATATAGGTTATCCTTCCGAACTCGTCCGTGAGTCCCGTAAAAAGTATCCCTCTTGTGTCGCGGAGCGAAAATTGCGAGCCCGGTTCACCCGTGCTGCCCGCCTCAATGCGTATGCCCTCGGAAGAATACTCTGAGTTATAAGCTTTGATGAAGCTGTTCAGCAGAACGGGACTTACCGCAAGCCGACTTCGGCAGGTTTCAATAAGGTCGTCGGAATTTTCAAATTCTGTGTTCAGCGATTGAAAAAGCAAAACAGCATCTTCGTAATTGCCGACGTTCATAAGTTCAACGGCTTCATTATAAATTTTCAAAAGCTCTTCAATGTTCCGAAGGTAGGCCGCACTTGATTCATAGCCGCATGCATCCGCAAAACTTGAATATGCTTCGAGGTAGCGGCCGCTTTCATAAAGCTTTACACCGCTGTCATAATGAACTTTGAGCGAATCAATATATTCAACAAAGTCAGCACTGTTGAGGTATCCGGTAATTCCGATAAATATCGCACGCGCCTCGTTCGGCTTGCCGGCAGAAACCAATTCAACCGCCTGAGCATAAAGCTTTTCATATTCGGCAATTGATTCAAGATACTCTGTGTATTTATACGAATCACCGCAGGTGAGGAAGCAGCGTTTTGCATTATTAAAATCAAGATTCTTATAATATAAGAGACCTTCCTCGGCAAGCTTTTCCCTTTCCGCTTTCGACTGACAGCCGCAGAAAAGCATTGCGAGCATACAGGCAAGTGCGAGTGCCGCCGCAAGCGCGAGCGTGTTCAAGCGAATAAAACCGGGTTTTAATTTTGAATGCATCTGCCTTTCCTCCTTGATGAAATAATACAGGCGGACGGAGCGGAGGGCCGACTCGGTTGTTCCGCTCCGTGCATGTATTCAGGTAAACATTGTCCAATGATTTCGTGAAGCGCGAAGACACGCATAAGCGATTGCCTTATGCTTTTTTAACACCGAGAGCGACCTTCTCGCCGTTTATATCCCACTCTTTCACATAGCCGTCGGGCGTGCCGAAAGTGAGTTCATCGGCAAGAGTCGTTCTGCGGATTTCGTCCGAATTGCGATCCAACACCGCAAGCAGGTTTTCGCCGCATTCAACGCTGATTATAATCCTATCGGTAACAACAAAATCGGCTTCTTTGCGCATGGTCTGAATCTTGCTGATGATTTCGCGGACATAGCCTTCTTCAATCAGTTCATCCGTGAGCGCGGTGTTAAGCACAACGGTCACGCCGTTATCGCCGACTGAGGCAAAGCCTTCCTTTTTGACGGTGTCAACAAGCACATCCTCAGGATTCAGCGATACGGTGAGCGTTTCAAGCTCAAATTCATAAGCGCGTCCCTCTGCATGGGCAGCAACAACCGCATTGCCTATACCGTCTCCCTGCAAATACTGATTGATTTTGGGAAGAATCTTTCCGTAACGCGGCCCGAGAAGCTTCAGTTGGGGCTTTACGCGATAGGTTATGAATGAGGAAGCATCCTTAACAAAGCGAACGGCTTTCACGTTCAATTCATCCTCGATAATCTCGGTATACCGAGCCGGCAGTTCATCAACACCCTGAACAAACAGCTCCGAAAGAGGCTGGCGGTTCTTGATGTTCGCAAGATTGCGTGCCGACCTTCCGAGTGTGACAACTTCCAGAATTTCGTCCATACTGCGTTCAAGTTCCGCGTCGATGAAACTTTCGTCGCAAATCGGGAATGCGCAAAGGTGTACGCTCTCCGGTGCAAGGTTGTTCACCGTGCGGACGATGTTTTGATAAATTGCTTCCGCCATGAACGGAGTGAACGGTGCGGTGAGGCGGGAAAGCGTTTCAAGCACTGTGAACAGCGTCATATACGCCGCTTCTTTATCCGCAGTCATTTCCTTGCCCCAATAACGTTCCCTGCCGCGGCGAACGTACCAATTGGAAAGGTCGTCAACAAAGCGGTTCAATTCGCGCCCCGCTTCGGTAATGCGGAGGTTTTCAAGATAGTTATCCACTGTTCGAATGAGCGTGTTAAGGCGTGAAAGCAGCCATTTGTCCATTACGGAAAGGTTTTCGCGAACGAGCTCATGCTTCGTGGGGTCAAATTCATCAATATCTGCGTACAAAACGTAGAACGCATATGTGTTCCACAGCGTACCCATATATTTGCGCTGCATCTCGCTTACGGCGTCGCCGCTGAAACGGCTGGGCAGCCACGGACTGGAGGCGGTGTAGAAATACCAACGCACCGCATCCGCGCCCTGTTTTGTTAAAACGTCCGCAGGCGCAACAACATTGCCGACGTGCTTGCTCATCTTTTTGCCGTCCTTGTCGCAAACAAGTCCCAACACGATGCAGTTCTTGAATGCGGGCTTGTCAAAAAGGATGGTTGAAAGTGCGCTCAGCGTATAGAACCAACCGCGGGTTTGGTCAACGGCTTCGCTGATATAATCCGCGGGGAAGCGGCGTTCGAATTCCTCTTTGTTTTCAAACGGATAGTGCCACTGTGCAAAAGGCATTGAGCCGCTGTCGAACCAGCAGTCGATAACAACGGGCTCGCGGTGCATCGTTCCGCCGCATTTTTCGCACTTAAAGGTTATCGGGTCGAGCATGGGCTTGTGCAGCTCGATATCCTCTGGCGTGTCCGGAGCATATTTGCGCAGTTCCGCACGGCTGCCCATGACATGGTAATGTCCGCAATCAGGGCACATCCACACGGGCAGGGGAGTTCCCCAATAGCGCTCCCTGCTGATGCCCCAGTCGATAACGTTTTCAAGGAAATTACCCATGCGGCCTTCGCCGATGGATTCGGGAATCCAGTTTATCTTTTTATTGTTTTCAATCAATCTGTCGCGCACGGCAGTGGTCTTCACAAACCAGCTTTCCCTTGCGTAGTAGATGAGCGGAGTGTCGCAACGCCAGCAGAAGGGGTAACTGTGTTCATAGGGAAGTTCCCTAAGCAGCCTTTCGCGCGCTTTAAGGTCGGCAATGATGGGCTTATCGGCTTCCTTAACGAAAGTGCCGTCCCACGGGGTGCCGCCGGTGAGCCTTCCGCGGGCGTCAACAAGCTGAACAAACGGAAGCTCCCATTTCCGGCCGACGCGTGCGTCGTCTTCGCCGAATGCAGGGGCAAGGTGAACTATGCCCGCACCGTCGGTAAGGGTTACGTAATCGTCCGAAACAATGCGCCATGCATCCCTGCCTTTGTGGTTGACGGGGAAATCAAACAGCGGTTTGTAGTGAATGCCGACAAGCTGCGAACCTTTGAAGCGTGCAAGCTCGGTTGTGTCCTCGCCGAGAACATTTTCAACAAGCTCAGCCGCAAGAATGTATTTTTTGCCGTTGCAAAGAACTGTTACATAGTCTTCGTCGGCATTGACGCAAAGACCGACATTGCTGGGCAGCGTCCACGGTGTTGTTGTCCATGCAATAAAGCTTTCGCTGCCGTCAACAAAGCTGTGTTCCGCATCGGGAATGACGGGGAAGGTCACAAAGATGGAAACTTCCTTAACGTCCTTATACCCCTGTGCAACCTCGTGGCTTGACAGTGCGGTTCCGCAGCGCGGGCAATAGGGAACGATTTTGTGGCCTTTATAGAGCAGCCCTTTTTCATCGATTGTCTTCAATGCCCACCAAACGGATTCAATGTAATCATCGGTATAGGTAACATAGGGATGCTCCATGTCCGCCCAATAACCGACGGCATCGCTCATCTGTTCCCATTCGCCTTTATATTTCCAAACCGACTCCTTGCATTTGTCAATAAAAGGAAGCACGCCGTAACTCTCGATCTGCTCCTTGCCGTCCAGTCCGAGCAGCTTTTCCACTTCAAGTTCAACGGGAAGTCCGTGCGTATCCCAACCCGCTTTGCGCAGCACGTCAAAGCCTTTCATCGTGCGGTAGCGGGGAATGATATCCTTCATGGAGCGGGTCAAAACATGCCCGATATGCGGCCTGCCGTTAGCTGTGGGCGGTCCGTCATAGAAAGTGTAAGCAGGTTTGCCCTTGGACTGTTCAACGGATTTCTCGAAGATGCCGTTTGCCTTCCAGAATTCCAGAACCTCTTTCTCTCTCGGAACAAAGTCGAGCGAGGCGGAAACTTTTTTGTACATTGTTCAAACACTCCTTTTCTTTTAAGGAAATTTTTAAAAATAAAAAAACGCCCCGAAAAACGGGACGATCGAAACCGCGGTACCACCCGGATTCAAAGGCATAACAAAAACCGTGCCTTTGCACTCCTGCCCTTTAACGCGGGGCTGCGTCGAAGGATAATCCCGCATTGCCGAACATATTCGGCATGAGTTGAGCAAGCCCGCCTCTTATTGCGGTTTCCCCTTCGCTCTCATGGGTGATAATGCATCCGAAGTCCCTTGCCGCCTTTCACCCTGCACGGCTCTCTTTCGGCATGTTCCGACTGCAAAAAACAGAGGTATGCCTTTAAGGAAAACTGCGGCGCACCGCGTCCCAATCTGCGATTTGGTATTTGCCCGATTGCCGCCGGGCAAAGGGACATAAAAATATTCAGTCTTTATTATAATGCACGAAAAAGCATTTGTCAATCACAAAAATTTCGATATCAAAATTGGGGGCAATTTGCTGATGACCTGTTTTTCGCGATGCGAAAACGGCAGAAACAAAACCTGCCGCCCGAGTGATGAAGCCCGAGCGGCAGGCGGCGGTTGATTCAATTCCGCCCGCAAAGGCGGGGGTTACTCCGAAAAAGTCGCACTCTTCGGCCGAATCAGGCGGATCTTGCAGTTGGCATCTCCATAGGTGTCAATAAGATTACCGAGAGTGCGGTTTAATCTTCCGGGCGTATGCTGCGAAACAATGATATTATTGCGCCACATATCCTTATTGTTGACGGTAAGGCTTGTGGAGTGGACCTGCGTTACAATAACGGAGTGGGCATACCTTCCTTGGTCGGAGATATAGACCTGAAGGATATCTCCGGTACGCGGAACGACGGTCAGCTGCGTCCAAACCTTGTTATTATTGTATCCAGTTGCCCGCGGACCGTGCCCGGTGTTTGTTGTTACATAATCCCAAAAATCAACGACTCTGATAAACGCACCGCTTCCGTACTGATACGGCGAGTCGGCATTCCTGCCGTACCACGTTGATGTCTGCCGATAGTTTGCAGCGACCCTTGCCTTCAATGCGGCGGTATTGTTTAAATAATAACCTTTGGTGCCGCCGTAACCCGACCACATGCACTGTGAAACAAAGTTTGTGCAATCCAAACCCATGCTCTTGAAGATACCGTTATGTTCTACTTCTGCAAATCTCCTCGCATAAGCCACGGCAGCGGCTCTGTCATAGCTTACGGTCACGGATTTTGTGCCTTCGGGCAGTTCATCCGAGGCGGCAGCTTCGTTTGCAAGAACCGTATCAAAAGTTCCTGCGCAGGCAAGGATTATCGCAAGGATAACAGATAAAAACCTTTTCATTTTTGATCCTCCGTATATTTAAATTATTATCGTTTTTTGTTGTCGGAAACGACTTAACCGAAACTTAGGTTCAAATTGTTTTACGATCAAGGGTGAACGCATGATTGATCAGCCCTGTGGTGTTTGTCTCGGATGTCTGCTTGCACAACCGGCAAATTCTGCATAGAGCTCTTTATATGCTTTTTTATTGGCTTCCTGCCAAGTAAGACCTTCACTGCGATAGTTTGAGGCAAGCGGACGCAGTCGATCATTATATAGGGTAGCGCATAGATTGGGCTCAGAGTAGGAGATTATGACCATCCTCTGTTTATCCACGGTGATCCGAAAATCCATACCGATGCCGTCATCGTCAAATCTGTAAGTTGGATGCCTCGTGAAGACATACACATCCGCCGTGATTTCGGTTTCTGTTTCATTTACGATTTGTTTGATATACGCCTTTTCAATGGTTACACGGGTGAAATTGTCCTCCAGATCGAATTTCATCCAGTCGATCGCAATTTGATTATCCCAAAAAAACAGATCCGTATCCTCGTTTCTGTCCATAATGTCGGAAAAATCCATAAGCTCAAGGTTCATACAGCCGACGTAATAGCGGCGCTGCATTTCCCCTGCAAGCCATTCGACGGTTACGGGATCGGGTCTCGGATTTGGGTCTGCCGTCGGGGCTTCGGTTTCCGGTGCGGCGGTGGGAGTCTCCGTCGGCGCGGCGGTTTCGGAAGCAGCCGAATGCGGCGGGGCGGTGTTCTGTGCGTCTTTGTCGGTTCCCTTGCAGGATGCAAGAACAAATGCGGACAGCAGCGCAAGGAAAATCGATAAAAATCTTTTCATTTTTTGATCCTCCGTATTTTGAATTTGTTATCGCTTTTTTGTTATCGGAAACGATTTAACCGAAACTTAGGTTCAAATTGTTTTACGATCAAGGCTGAACGCATGATTGATCAGCCCTGCGGGGTTTGTCTCGGATACGCGGTTGCTTCATATACATATTCGGCATAAATCTCTTCATATGCCTTTTTATTTGCCTCCTGCCAGGTCATCCCTTCCTTACGATAGTTTGAGGCAAGGTAACTGAGCCAACTGGCATAGCGGCTTTCGCACGCATCGGGTTCCGAGTAGGCGATAATCACCATCCTCTCTTTATCAACTGTGATCCGAAAAGACTTACCGATGCCGCTCAGAGGTTGATCAGAAGAAGGGTGACTCGTGCAGACATACACATCTGCGGTGATTGCGGTTTCTGTTTCGTTCACGATATTCTCAATTGCGGTTTCCTCAACAGTTACGTTAATGTAATTGTCTTTCAAATCGAGCATCATTCTGTCGATCTCAAGCTGATTATCCCAAAAGAACAGATCCGTATCCTCGTTCCTGTCCATAATGTCGGAAAAATCCATAAGCTCAAGGTTTATACAGCCGACGTAATAGCGGCGCTGCATTTCCCCTGCAAGCCATTCGACGGTTACGGGATCGGGTCTCGGATTTGGGTCTGCCGTTGGGGCTTCGGTTTCCGGTGCGGCGGTGGGGGTATACGTCGGAGCGGCGGTTTCGGAAACAGCCGAATGCGGCGGGGCGGTGTTCTGTGCGTCTTTGTCGGTTCCCTTGCATGATGCAAGAACAAATGCGGACAGCACCAACACGAAAACAAGAGAAAGAGACAGGATT
>OKSC01001335.1_pt1 | contig 24231 bp, 17 predicted proteins | sample 1601161 | NCBI WGS metagenome assembly OKSC01 (sample SAMEA3541552, study PRJEB24748) | human gut metagenome | biome: human gut; feature: human-associated habitat; material: faeces | place: China | collected 2012
TTCACCCATACCTTCATGGCATCTGGCTTGTTGTTGAGCACTGCATAGAATGGATGCGGGACGCCGCCGTCAAAACCCGGTTCCGCAACAACACGATCGAAACCGAAAACGAACTCGTGAACCGCACGGCGGCGCCGGCGGAAGTCCGGCTGGTCAACAGTTGCGTACTCGACGGACGCGTCCGCTTCCGGCTGCCGGAGATGAAGGGGACCGTTCCGCCCGGCGGAACACTGACGCTCAGGAGCACCGACGTCTGGAACGACCCGGTACTCTGGGGAATCGGCGGCCCATACGGGAATCCGGTCCTCTACGACCTGGTCAGCGACCTCTACGTCGGGGGGAAGCTCGCGGACCGCAGCGTCCGGCCGTTCGGCTTCCGCGAATTCTGGATCGCCGGGAGCGACTTCTTCCTGAACGGGCGCCATATCATCCTGCAGGGAGACGTCGGCACCAGAGGACTCGACAACCGCAAGCATTGCGACGTGCTGTTCCCGCTGCTGCGCGCCGACGGCATCAACACGATCCGCAACCACGACGGCGCGTTCCAGTCGCCGGAGTTCTTCCGCTCCTGCGACCGGCTCGGCATGCTCGCCTATGCGAACATGTACCCGGTGCTGCACGAAAACGGGCGCGACACGCCCGAAACCTTCATTCCGTACGACGAATTCACCGCAAGCCCGCGCCATGCGTACAATCTGCGCAATTACCGGCGCTGGTTCCGGATGGTGCGGAACCATCCGAGCGTGGTCGTGCTCTCGACCGACAATGAAATCTTCACGCAGGCGTGGGACACCCCGGCCAAGGAGAAGTTCAACGTACGCAACGACCGGCTCGGCGCGCTGTACGGTCAGTACGTCAAAAACCTCGACCCGGAACGGGTCCTGACCCGCAACGGCGACGTCGGCACCTGGGGATTCGCGGAAAAATACCATGACGACCCGCCCTGCGACACCGCGAACTACCACTACCCGGATTTCAATATCGACAGCTATGTGCGGAACTGGCAGAGCGTTTTCGGCTTCCGGCCGGTCATCTACGGCGAGACGCTCTATTACTCATACGGCGCGTGGGACAACTGGATCGGCGCGATCCCGGAACAGGTCGGAAAAAAAGCGAAACGTGTCGCCGAAGTCGCCCGGCTCTACCGCAAACTCGACGTTCCCGGCCAGATCTACATGGGGCTCTCTCACGACGGCTTCGTGCAGTTCGACGACACCGGCAGAGGGAATGTCTGGGGAATTACGGCCGCGCAGCACGACGCGGGCAATGTCCCCGGCATGAACGGCTATCCGTGGCTCAGGCTGCCGTGGCCGTCGCTCTCCGGCACCGGGCTCAAGGCGGAATTCACGTCGATCGACGTGAAAAAAAGCGGAATGACCGTTTTCAACTGGTTCGACGCCTCCCGTCCGTCACATATCCGCAACGCGGTCAACGAGGCATACCGCGCCGCGCTGCGCCCGATGCCGCCGGTTTCCGCCGCGCCGGACGCCGAATGCCTGGTTGAACTCGGTCCGGGCGGGGCCGGCCGCGTCGTCCTCGCCGAAGCCGCGGACAATCCCGCCGGACAATACGGTGTTATGGCTGACGGCAAGGGCACGGCGTGGCTCACCCTGCCCCGTCCCGGCCGCTACCGCCTCAGCGCGGGCGGAACAACCCGGGTCGTCGATATCCCGGGGCGCGCCGCTTACGCCGCCCGGCCCGGCTTCGACCGGATCATGAAAATCGATTGGAGGAACCACCGATGAAATCCATACCGCCCCTCTTCGCTTTCCTGCTCTTCACGCTGCCGCTCTTCGCGGCTGACCCCGCCGGACAGGTGGAGGAAAACCGCCGGATCGAACAGGAGATCCGCAATCTCGAAGCGCGCTGGACGGAACAGGCGAACGCGAACAAGCAGCGCGAACGCGAAAACCGGAACCTCGAGCGCGTCATCGCACAGCAGCAGGCGGTGATCGCGGAAATCGGAGCGCAGCCGAAAGGGGCCGCCGCTCCGGGCAGTTCCGCGGTCTGGAGCGAACACGCGGCCGTACCGGCTCCCGCCGTGCCGCCCGCACCGGCCGACGAACGGAAAACGGTTTACCGGCAGAAGTTCGACAACTCGTTCCGGGTAGCGGATTCCTGCGCGAAATTCGCTTCGATCCGGCAGCAGGAGGACGGCGAACCCGCGCTCGCGATCGACTGGCCCGCTGGCGACGGCAAAACCAACCCGTGCGTCCTTCTCTGGCTCAAGTCCGACGGGATCGCCGGAGAAAAGGTGAGATTCACCGTTCTGGTCAGGGCGGAAAACATCTCAAAGCCCTCCGCCGGCCATCTCGGCGGCAAGTTCGGGCTTATGGTGACCGGCGGAAACGGCAAAGTCGACTGGCCCGCCGCGACGATCGGCGGCGGCTCGTTCGGCTGGAAACCGGTCAGCTTCACGACCGACATTCCGTATGGAGTCCGCTCCGTTGCCATCCTGCTCGGCCTGCAGGGAGTCACCGGGAAAATCCAGTTCCGCGACCTGAAGGCCGAACTTGCGGAGTAAAATTCAGTCGATCAGGACCGCCTCATAGAGGCGCAATTGGGGGAGAATACCCGAAAGGACGCCCTCCTCCCAGTTCCATTCAAGCTCCGCGGCATGCTCCCACGCGCCGCGGACGCTCCGTGGCTTGCGAGCGGTCTTCAGCCGGAATGCGAGCGGCCCTGTCGCCGGAATCTCGGCAACCGCGCCCTGATTCGGCAGGTTCGGGATGCCGGTCGCCCGGTTGATCAGGTGAATCTGAAGCTGTTCGCCGCTGCGGCGCAGCGTCAGGTCCACCCAGCTCGGAGCATTGAGCGCGACGGCCGTTCCGACAGCCGCTTCGCGCAGGACCAGTCCGAAAAAGGCCCGGATCGCCGGCATGCGGTTGAAGTCGTAATCGCGCGCGACGGCAGCCGGAATATAAACCACCTTCCCCTTCCCGACCCGGTTCAGGACGGCGGCCGGGAACCCGGCTTCGTCCCCGCCGACACCCCACTGCGTGAAGAGCGGAAGCAGACCGCGCGCCGTCACCGGGCGCAGCAGCCGGAACGCCCTGCTGTAAAGCGGCACCGTCCCGCCGTCGCCGTCCGGGACATAGCGGCGCGCGTCCGCTTCGACACGCACGCTCTCCGCGCCGATGAACTCCGCGCCGAAACGGTCGAAAAGGCCGGAGCCGGTCAACACCAGCGTACCGCCCTGCCGGACATACTCTTTCAGTCGGACGGCCATCTCCTCCGACAGATCATCCTGTTCCGGAACAACGACGACCGGATAACCCTCAAGCTTCGGCGCAAGCGCCCACTCGTCGCAGAGATCGGTATGAAAATGGTTTTCGAGCAGCAGATAAACCGCGCCGTTGACCGGAGCGATATCTCCGCCGGTCAGCAGATTCCGCCCTTTCACATGCCGGTAGAAGTGGGTCTCGGAGTGCAGAACGCAGACCTGCGGCACCGACTCCGAGCTTTTACAGACCGGCAGCCGGCTCCGGATGAAATCGACGACCTGCTTCAGCCGCCGGATACGCCACGGCACCAGCCGTCCATCCCGCAAACCGGCGGCAGTCTCGTAGAGCTGGATGTTCCCGCCGCGCGAGAGCAGGACCGCGATCTCCTGTTCGAGCATCTCGACCGGCTTGAAGGTCCACGGAGCCTCCGGAAGGCCGAACCCGTTGTTGCAGAAGAAAGTCCACAGCATGATGTCCCACGGCTTGCCGCGCGTCTCCAGGAACCGCGCCTCGCAGCGCGAGGCGTCGAGCCCGAACCGGTGCGAATTATCCCCGCTGATCCAATCGGTCGGGACCTCCGGCTTCCCGGGATTCCGGTAGGTCTGAAGCCAGTTCGAACAGATTCTGACGCCGGGATGACGCCGGTGCAGTTCGTCGCAGCAGTGCGTCACATGGCGGTTGAAGCTGCGCAGCATGAAGTTCCAGAGCAGCGGCCAGTCCGGATCATCTTCATTCACCGGCATTTCCGCCTTTCCGGTTTCGGCCGTGTAAAGTTCGCGGCAGCGGTCGCAATAGCAGGGCCGCACCGCCCAGAGGTCGCCGTCGATCCAGAAGCCGTCGACACCGTAACGTTCGACCAGCTCGGACAACTGCGGCAGCATCAGGCCGTCCGCATAACCGCGGTTCGGGCACATGGTCTCCGAAACATTGTCCGTCCCGCAATTCTGACCGCCGCCGGCAGCGGCGGAGTGAACGGGCGGCGGCTGGATGTGCCACTCCGGAAAGCGTTTGCCGGCCGCCTTGTCCCAGATGCCGGAGTAGTGGCAGTGCAGCGGCAGGCCGAACCGCCGCGTCTGCATTCTCCATCCGGCCAGAGCATCCCGCTCCAGTCCCGGCGGGACCGACGACGCCGGCAGCTCCGAAAACCAGCTCAGATAGCCCGGATGCCCCTTGCAGTCGGTCTGCACAAAATCGACGCCGAGCTCATGCAGGAGATCGCCGAGCGCGTCTCCGACCCGCGTGCCGATCTCCGTATCCCCCTCCGACGCATGCAGATCGTAATGAAGCCCGATACAGCAATGCTCCCCGTACCAGTTGCCGGACATATGCTTATTCCTTTCCTTTTTTTCCGCCGCTTTCCCGGAATTCGCGCGGAGACATTCCGGCGAATTTCCGGAAACGGCGGGAGAAATAGTTGCTGTCTGCAAAACCGGTCGCCGCTGCGACCTCCGAAATCGGCAGCCGGGTGTTCAGCAGAAGCGCCCGCGCATGCCTGAGCCGGACCCGGTTCAGGCAGTTGACCGGCGATTCGCCGGTTCCCTTCCGAAACAGGCGGTAGAGCGTAACTTCGGAGACCGCGGCCTGTTTCGCCATCTCCGGCAGCGTCAGCGGCCGCATGTAATTCTGCTCGAGAAAACCGAGCAGCCGTCCGAGCCGGAACAGATCCGAACACGCTTCCCCCACGGAAACCCCGGAAAAGTAATCGGCCAGCAGACTGACGATCCCCATGAAAATCCCGAGCGCCCGGAAGCAGTGTCCCGGCTTTGCCTCCGCCAGCGCGTTTTCCAGCCGGTCGATCTCGCCTCCGACCCGGTCGAGGGTCTCCCGGTCAAGCTTCAGATGGCGGTAAGCGCCCCCGGGCAGGACATGTTCCGGTTCAAGGACAAACAGCGCCTGGTAGCCGGGAGATCTCTCAAGGTCGCAGAGCGGCAGCAGTTCCGGCGCGTACACGAGATTCACGAGCGAAAAATCGGCGACCGCCTCGTAGGAGTGGGCCGTGCCGGGACGGATCAGGAAAACGTCGCCGGCCGCAATCCCGCAACTCCCGGCCGGAGTCACGTGCATGCAGGAGCCGGAAGTCACGATCACCAGCTCGAAAAAATCATGCTTGTGCATGCCGCGGCTCCGGCGGTGATCGTAGCGGATGACCCGCAGCGGAAAGCCGTCTGTCCAGAGCGAGCGCCCGGTTCGACACGGAATTTCCGCACCGGCTCCCGAAGCGGCAACCGTTTTATGTTCGGCGCAATCCATCTGCCTATCCACTCCCATGCACATTTCCGGAAACCATTCGTTTTCGCGGTTTGAAATAATTGTACTCCTTTTTGAAAGAAAATTCAAGGAGATTCCTCCCGTTCCGGCTATATTGATCAGCAAAACAATCACAGGAGACTCCTCGATGACGGAAAATTTTGCCGAACAATTCGCCGCGCCGGGCACCGAATACCGCGGAATCCCGTTCTGGAGCTGGAACGGGAAACTCGAACCGGAGAAGCTGCGCCGGCAGATCCGCAGCTTCCGGGAACTCGGATTCGGAGGATTTTTCATGCACTCCCGGGTCGGCCTCAAAACCCCGTATCTCGGAAAAGAGTGGTTCGACTGCATCCGCGCTTCGATCGACGAGGCGAAAAAGCAGTCGCTGACTCCATACCTCTATGACGAGGACCGATGGGCCTCCGGCGCGGCGGGCGGTTTCGTAACCCGCGACCCGCGGTACCGGGCCTGGATTCTCTACTTGCGCATCCACTCCGGAACGGCACACCCGAACAGCTTCGGCTTCTGGAGCGCGCGGCTCAACGGCTCCGCGGCATACGGCCTGCACCGCGGCGCGCCGGCCCCCGGCGAAACCGGATTCGAGCTGTTCGCCGAGGAGGAGCCGTGTTCAGACTGGTTCAACGGCTTCACCTATCTTGACATGCTGAATCCGGAAGCCGTAAAGCGTTTCATCGAAGTCACCTACGAACGTTATTACCGCGAACTCGGAGCGGATTTCGGCAGCACCGTCCCGGCCGTTTTCACCGACGAACCGCACTATTGGCGCTACGGCAACGGCGTGCAGCTGCCGTACCCGGACAGCACGACCGCGGCATGGACTCCGCGCCTGCCGGAACTCTTCCGCGAACGGTTCGGCTACGAACTGGCCGACCACCTGCCGGAGCTCTTCTACGACTGCCCGGACCGGCCGCAGTCGCCGGCCCGCTACCACTACTGGCGGCTGTTGACCGAACTCTTCGTCGATTCGTTCTCAAAGCAGGTCGGCGCATGGTGCGGCCGGCACAACATCGCGCTGACCGGACATCTGCTCTGGGAGGATGCGCCGTCGACCCAGACCCGCTGTGTCGGCGCTTCGATGCGCCACTACCCGCACATGCAGATTCCGGGCATCGACCAGCTGACCGAATATGCGCAGCTGTATGACGCCTGCAAGCAGCTGTCGAGCGCGGCCCGGCAGTTCAACCGCCCGCGCCGCATCAGCGAAATTTACGGCTGCACCGGCTGGGACATGAGCTTCGCCGGCTACAAGGCGATGGGAGACTGGCAGTATGCGCTCGGCGTCAACATGCGCTGTCTGCATCTTTCGTTCTATACGATGGCCGGAGAAGCGAAACGGGATTATCCGGCCTCCTTCTCCCGGCATTCGAACTTTGCGAAGGTGCTGCGGCATCTCGAAGATTACTTCGCCCGGCTCGGCGTGATCCTGAACCGCGGCAGCGAAGTGCGCGACCTGCTCGTCATCCACCCGGTCGAATCGGCATGGACGCTCATGAACCGCGATTTCACCGCCGCCGCCGCGTTCGACCGGAAGCTGGCACAGCTCCGCAACCGGCTGCTCGACCTCTCGCTGGATTTCGACTACGGCGATGAAGAGCACCTTGCCGCACACGGCTCCATCGACGGCAGCCGCCTCAGGCTCGGCAGCGGTGTTTACAAAGCCGTACTGCTGCCGGAAATGACGACGATCCGGCGGAGCACGATCGATATCCTGAAACGCTTCATCGCCGCCGGAGGAATTGTAAGTTCCTGCGGCGCAGCTCCGAAGCTCATCGACGGCGTCCCCGGCTCAGAGGCCGGGGCGTTCTGGCGCGAACTGCCGGGCGGCATCGCACCCATCGAACCGGCGACACGCCGGATCAGCATCCGGTCGAGAGACGGAAAACGTCTGAAGGGCGTACTTTACCAGCTCCGCGAGTCGGATGAATCCATCGACCTCTTTCTCTGCAACACCGGCTTCTCCGCAGAGGTACCGGACGAGCACCACATCCGCTGCTCCGAACGGAAGCGGGAGATTGATTTCGCTGCGATTGAAGTAGTTACCTCCAGGAGCGGATTCTGGTACGAGCTGATCCCCGAAACAGGTGCCATCCGCAAGCTCACGGCGGAAAAGGTTGCCGGCACCCATCGGTTCACAACATCATTCAAAGCATTGCAAAGCAAAATATTCCGCCTCTCCAAATCCGCCATTCCGGGAGCGGTGGCAGCCGCCCCCTTTCCTATCGCGGCCTCCGTGAAGCTGGAACCCGCCGAATGGCGGATCACACGCGACGAACCGAACGTTCTCGTACTCGACCATGCAACCTGGCAGCTCGGGAACGGCACGCGGCACGAACGCGATTTCATTCTGCGCATCGACGACGCCATCCGACGCGAGCTCGGCATCCCGATACGCGGCGGACGAATGGTTCAACCCTGGGCGCGCCGCCCGGGAAAGCCGCTCGGAGCCCCGCTCGAGCTCGAATACGAGATTCAAGTCAACCAACTTCCGGGGAACGACTTGCATCTCGCCATCGAAGAAGCGGAGAGCTGGGAGCTTGAACTCAACGGTTCTCCGCTGCGCCCCCAGACCGACTGCGGATTCTGGATCGATGAATCAATCCGCAAGCGCTTGATTCCGAAAGACAAACTTCATGCCGGACGCAATAATCTGAAACTCCGTCGGGAGTACCGCTCCGACAGCGCCGGACTTGAGGCGATCTACCTGCTCGGAGAGTTCTGCGTCGAAAACGACGCCGTCAGCGCCGTGCGCCATACTCTTCCGGCCGGGGACTGGTGCGGACTGGGATTTCCGTACTACGCCGGAAATATGACATACCGCACCTCCTTTCGCCACAACGGGAAAGGCCGTGTGCGGCTGCTGCTCGGGGAACACGCGTCGACCGCACTGCGCATCCTGCTCAACGGCGAAGAAGCAGGCGTCCTCGGCTGGGAACCTTACGAACTCGAACTGGAGGGCCTGCGGACGGGAGAAAACGAACTCGGCATCGAACTTGTCGGTTCGCGCCGGAATGCGCTCGGACCGTTCTTTCTTTCGAATCCGCACCCTTTGCGCTTCGGCGCAAACGAGTTCCGCGAATACGCCCACCCTGAATACCGGAACCTGACCCCGTACGGACTATTCACGCCCCCGATGCTCCTGATGCAATATCCCGGCTCCTGACCGGATCAGGGAAATCACATGAGAAATTCGATTATTTCCGGACGGCCGTTGCTTTTCCCCTTCGTCCGGGATATGTTACAATGAACCTCACACACAGGAGTTTTTTACGATGACCAGATTTCTTTCTCACCGGGGGGAATCCGACGATGCCCCCGAAAACACGCTGTCCGCTTACAAACTCGCCATGGAGCGCGATTCTGACGGCATCGAACTCGATATCCGGCTCACCGCCGACGGCGAAGCTGCATGTGTTCATGACGAGACCATCGAACGCGTTTCCGGCGTGAGACTTGCGGTTTCCGATGCCACGCTGGCCGCATTGCGGCAATACCATCCGGTTCCGTTGCTTTCCGAAGCGCTCGCCGTCCTGAAACCCGGCAAGCAGATGCAGATCGAACTCAAGGGTCCCTGGCCGCAGCTGCAACCGGTCAAAGCGGTCCTCGACCGCCGGGGCGGCGACCGCAAGGGGCTCGCGCTGAGCTCGTTCGATGAGGAAACCATTCGCGCGGCCGCAGACGTCTTCCCGGAGCTGCCGCGGCTGCTGCTCACCGATCTCACACGCCGCTTCGGCCGATTTCCGGCCCCGGAACAGGTCGTCGCCTGCCTGCATTCCCTGCGCTGCACCGGCATAAGTTTCCTGGCGACGGCCGAGGCGGACGCCGCCTTCGTCGAAGCGCTGCACAGGGCCGGGATGCGCGTCGTCTGCTGGGGCGTCAGGTCGGACGAACTCGGCCTCGCCATGGCCCGCATCGGAGTCGACGCAATGACCTGCAACCACGCCGTCGCACTCCGCGCCGAGTATCGGAAACGCATTGCGGGCTGATCCGGCCCGGTTGCCCGTTCCCGCAAATTCCCGCAAACCGGTTGTTTTCCCCGCAGGCCGGTTTTATGTTAATTCGGTGAACCTCAACCAATATGGAGTACTGCATTGATGAGTCCGAAACGTCCCGATGTCGGCTGTTACTATTTTCCGAACTATCACCGCAGCGAACCGCGCAACGCGGCCGTCCACGGCGAAGGCTGGTGCGAATGGGAGCTGGTCAAGGCGATGACGCCGCGTTTCCCGGGCCACCGCCAGCCCAAAGTGCCCGTCCTCGGCTACACCGACGAAGCGGACCCCGCCGTTATGGCGAAGAAGATCGAAGACGCCTCCTCGCACGGCATCGATTACTTCATCTTCGACTATTATTACTACGACGACGGCCCGTTTCTCGAAAACTGCCTGAATGACGGCTTCCTGAGATCCCCGAACGTCGACAAGCTCAAATTCTGCTTCATGTGGGCCAACCATGACTGGCTCGACATCCACCCGAGCCTGCGCCGGAGCCGCCCGCTGCTCTGGCCCGGCAAGGTGACGCCGGAGACATTCCGCCGTCTCTGCCGCCGGACCGTCGACACCTATTTCCGGCATCCGTCCTACTATAAAATCGACGGCGCGCCGTATTTTTCGATCTATCACCTCGAATGCCTGCTCGCCTCGTTCGGCAGCGTCGAGGCGACGGCCGCCGCGCTGCGGGAATTCCGCGACATGACGAAAGCGGCCGGCTTTCCGGACCTGCATCTGAACATGGTCGTCTGGGGCCAGCCGGTCCTGCCGGGAGAACGCGAACTGGCCGACCAGCCGAAAGTCGTCAGGAAGCTCGGCTTCGATTCGGTCACCAGCTATGTCTGGATTCACCATATGCGGCTCGGCGACCGGCCGGAATTCCCGTACCGCAAGGCAATGGAGCTCTATCTCGAACACTGGAAAAACATGTGCTCCTCGTATGATCTGCCGTACTACCCGAACGCGACCGTCGGCTGGGACCCGAGCCCGCGCACGATCCTGAGCGAAAAGTGGACGCCGAGCGGCTATCCGTACACCCCCGTCCTCTCCGGCAATACGCCGGAAGCCTTCGAAACCGCCCTGCGTGAAATCCGCGACGGTGTCGCCCGGACCGGCGTATCGACCTTCAACATCAACTGCTGGAACGAGTGGACCGAAGGCAGCATGCTCGAGCCTGAAGCCGAATACGGCTACGCCTATCTCGAAGCGGTCAAGCGTGTATTCGACCGTGTGCGCTGATCCCGGATCGAGCGCCGCAACCGTTTTTCCCGAAAATCCGGTGCGGCCACTTGAAAAAAAGCACCTCCGGCACTAGTTTATTTTCGATCGATTCATCATTGCCGGAGGTGCCTTTTGAGAAGTGATACATTCCTGATCCTGTTCATTGTCTTCATCGCCATCATGACCCTCTGGCCGCTTCTGCTGCGCCGTTTCCAGATACCGGGCGTCATCGCGCTGCTGATCGCGGGCATGCTGATCGGGCCGAACTGCCTCGATCTCGTGCGGATGCTGGCCGACACCTTCAGCTTTCTCGGCGGCAAGACCGATGTGGTCGTCCAGAACTTCGACTCGCTGATCAGCTCATTCGGTTCGCTCGGGCTCGTCTTTCTCATGGCGCTGGCCGGAATGGAGGCGGATTTCAAGCTCATCAACTCGGCGCGAAAACCGGTTGCCGCACTCAGCATTCTGACCTTCCTGCTACCGGCCGTCGCCGGATATTATGTCTACAGCTATTTCCGTCCGGACGATTTCCCGGGAAAGCTGCTCTATGCGAGTCTCTTCGCGTCGCACTCAGTCGGCATCGTCTTCCCGGTCATCCGCGAACTCAAGCTCACGAAAACCCGTTTCGGCGCGTCGGTGCTGATTTCGACCGTGATCACCGATATCGCAAGCATCATCCTGCTGGCGGTCAGCGTCCAGATGAAGCGGCAGTCGCTCGGCGTCGCCGCCGCAAACGGGAACCGGACGCTGTCGCTCTTCGACTACGTCGATCCGGCCATGTTCGGGAACTGGTTCACGCCGCTCTTCCTCATCATCGTGCTGGCCTACCTGGCCGTCTCGGTCTACGCGGTCTACAAGCTCGGCAAATTCCTGCTCCGGCTCTTCAAGCCGGGCGAGGACATGCTGATCACGATCCTGCTGCTGGTCATTCTCGGAACCGTGCTCTTCGGGGAATTCCTCGGAGTGAATCTCGTGGTCGGCGCATTCATCGCCGGGCTCGCGCTGTCGCGGCTCGTAAAGGAGCACCGCGGTTCAAACGGGCCGCTGATGGAGCGGTTCGAAAGCATCGGCTACGGACTGCTGATCCCGTTCCTCTTCATCTCGATCGGCATGCAGACCGATTTCCGGGCCTTCGGCGACGCCGGAAACTGGCTCATCATCCTGTTCACGGTGATCGGGCTTGTCGGCAGTAAAGTATTTTCCGGCTGGCTGGCGATGCGCGTTTCGGGGTTCAGCGGAACCCAGGGGCTCTGCGCCGGACTCATGACCGTTCCGCAACTGTCGGCCACGCTGGCCGCCGCAGCAATCGGCAAGGACCTCGGCATGATTGACAACAACTTTTTCAATGCGATCATCATCCTGTCCATCGTGACCACGCTGCCGGTGCCGACGCTGGTCCGGTTCATCATCGCCAGGACGAAGATGAAATTCACCGAAGAAACCGAAGAAGCCTATCCCGTGCCGGATGAAAAGCTGCAGGACGAACTGCTCTGACCGCCCGCGATACTGCCTGCCGAATCGCGGAAGTCGAAGGAGGACGCTCCGTCCTCCTCCGGCACCGCGGCTAAAGATAGAGCGGCATGCTCCAGGCGCAGCAGCCGTTGCGGTCCCGCAACTGAAGCCGCAGATAGTTTTGCGGATTGCAGCCGCGAAGATCGAAATGAACCTCGGTGACCTCCCTTGCCGGAGATCCGGGCCCTGCTTCATCCGGCACACAGCCGCAGAAGCCGTTTGACTTCGAAGTCATCAGGATCGCTTCGACGCAGGGGGAGAATGCAGCTTCGAAGATGCCGCCTTCGCAGCGGATGCGGTATAGTTCCGGCCCCTGCGAGGAGTAGAACGAACCGGTTCGCAGCGCGTCAAGCAGTGAATCCGGCTCCGAGTTTTCGGCGCAGATGACGGTCCATCCCCGGAACAGGTCGCAGGAGCGGTGCATATCGTCGACCGCGAGCGCGGAACAACGGCACCCGGCATCGAGAAGTTCGTCCCAGATCTGCATGTTGTACGCCTTGCCGATATAGCGCGTGCTTGTATTGTAAACCTCGATGCCGCAGATGCCCTTGAGCGTCATAAGCTCGGCCGCTGTGAAGCCGCACCAGTACGGATGCGCTTCGAAAACGATGCCGCCGGCGGCGTTGACTGCGTCGACCGCCTCCTGGCCGGAGGCGTATTCGGCCGGAAACTCCTCCGGCACACCGAGTGAAAGCAGATGCCACGGAATCCCGCGCGGTCCCTGCGGATGAATTTCGATGCCGGGAATCAGAGTCATGCCGCAGCTGTCGTAACATCCGACCGGGTGGGTTTTGCGGTGATCGGTCAGGGCCAGAGCCCGGTAACCGTGATCCGCATAGCGCCGGATAACCTCCTGCGGCGGAAACTGCCCGTCCGAAACAGTCGAATGCGTGTGCAGACCGGCCTTGAACGTTTCGAGCGTCTTCCCGTGAAATTCGATCATGTTCAGCACCTTTCCTGTAAATTGAGGAGGAAGTTCCCCGTTCAGCTGCCCGTTTCGCGGATGAAATAGAAAGCCAGCAACGCGGCCGTTTCGCCGGAGTCATTCTCGGGTGCGTGGGGGAGAGCGCCGTTGAAGAACAGGCAGTCTCCGGCAGTCAGTTCGATCCGGTCGCCCCCGATCCGGTAGGCGAAACTGCCGCTCTGGACGTACAGCAGCTCGTCGGCCTCGGTCGATACCATCTCACGGACCGGACCGGGTGGAATCGTGACGAATAAAAGTTGCATATTGACGGCCGAAAGAGGGGCTTCCAGAATCATCTCGTAGGTGAGGTTCCGCCCTTCCTCCCGTTCAACCGGGCTGCGGTCGGCCGGCCGGACCAGCAGCCATTCCGATTTTTTTCCGGCGGTCATCCCTTCGAAAAGCGCCGCAAGGTCGATCTGCAAAGCGGCGGCGATGCCGACCAGGACCGGAAGCGAAGGAATCGTCCGGAAATTTTCGATTTTCGACAGCAGCCCGGCCGTCAGCCCGGTCCGGTCGGCCAGGGCCTGCAGCGTCATTTTACGCTCTTTCCGGATTTTCTTGATTCTAGTGCCGAGCACAATCAGCTGTTCCCGCATAACCGTCTCCGTTTCTGATAATATATTGATTTGAAATCAAAATACAAAATAAAATTTGATAAATAGTAAAATAAAAAAGGTAAATTCTACCCGGTCAGTAAAATCTGGACGTCCAAACCGGACAACTTCGGATTTTCCCGCGCAGCTGCTATTCGGTCTGGACGCAGCCGTCCAGATACTTCAGCTTGGCGGGGGAACGGAGGTTCTCGATGATTTTCGCCTCGATCTGCCGGATGCGCTCCCGGGTCAGATTGAACCGTTTGCTGATTTCGACGAGCGGCAGACACGGCTGTCCGAAAAGCCCGAAGCGCAGAATGATGATCTGCTGGTCGCGCTCCGGCAAAGTCCGCAGCATTTCGTACAGTTTCTCATAGAGCAGATTCCGGGCGAACTCGCGCACGGGATTGGCGGAACTGTCGTCAGCGATGAGATCCTCAAGCATGGCGCCGTCCTCGCTGTTGGCGATCGGAGCCTGCAGCGAAATGGTCTGGCAGGACATTTTCTTGATCGCGCTCACGCGCGCGACCGGCATTTCAAGCATGGCGGCCAGCTCCTCCACTTCGGGTTCGCGGCCGTTGGTCTGAATGAACCGCTGCTCCGCCCAGGTCATGGAATTGATCGCATGCACCATATGGGCCGGAATGCGGATTACGCGCGACTGTTCGGCGATCGAACGCGAAATATTGTGCTTGATCCACCAGCTTGCATAGGTGGAGAACTTGTTGCCGAGCCGGAAGTCGAATTTTTCGAGCGCGCGGAGGAGCCCGAGATTGCCTTCCTGAATCAGGTCGTTGAACGGCAGCCCGCGGTTGCGGTATTTCTGCGCGATGCTGATGACAAGCCGGAGATTGGCCTCGATCATTTTCTGGCGCAGCTCCTGCAGTTGCTCGTGGGTATCGAGCAGCTCCCGGATGTACCCGGTGAATTCGGTGAGGGTCATCAGGAACCGGTCCTCAAGCATCTGGAGCCGCTGGCGGTTGACCGGTCCCGGCGTGAATTTGATCCGGCTGTCGAGGTTGATGCTGGGCTGGAGCACCTTGACCCAGTCGATGATGATCTGAAAATATTCGCCGAGCTGGTCGCCGGAGACATCGAATTTGGAGAGGATGCCGGCAAGTGCTTCGCGGCGCGCCGGATAATCCTTGCTCCTGGATTTGAAGGCGGCCGCCAGTTCTCCGTGGCTGCGCTTGAGCTCTTCGCGCCAGATGGAGAGCTGGGAAAGCAGCTCCCCGGAAGAGATCTCCTCTTTACGCAGCGACGACGGCTGAAAATAGTCGGCCGGGTCGGAATTCGAGTTGAGGCATTCGTCAAGCAGCCGGAGATGCTCCTGCGTCACAAACCCGAATGCGTGCAGCTGTTTGCGCATGGTCCGGGTCACGGCGTCGATCTGATTGCCGAGCTCCTCCTGCTGTTCCGGCGGCAGGGGCGGCAGCTTGCCGATCTGCCGGAGATAACTGGAAAGGGAGTCCGCGAAATCATCGGAGCCCATTTCGGGCAGCGAATGCGCGTTGACCGAAGGTTCCGGAACCGGCGGCTTCTCTCCCCTGTCAGCTGAATTCATATTGCTCATAATCCAGAAATATCCGGGCTTGAATCGGATGAACGATCCGCTCCAGGCCAGTCCTTTGTTCTGTCCGCGCCGAAATTCCGGCACAGAATTCAATCCGTACATTGTTACTATAATGCAGAAAAAAAAAACTTCAACTTTTCCGATGTCCTCCCGGCTGATTTTGCTCTCATTTTGACGGTTTGCACCGGGAAAGCCCGACGAAACCGGCCCAAAGGCCCGGAGCGGTCCCGGAAACCGTTGGAAACGCTCCAGCCAGTCACCTGCCGGAAGCGGAATTTTCGGAAACTCCGTTAAAAATCACGTTTTTTTCTTTTCCGCGCCTTGCAATTTCTCCGATGATTACTATATTATAAACTGTCAGCTCCGGTGACCCCGGGGATGATGCTAAAATGGGGCTGTAGCTCAGTTGGCTAGAGCGATACGTTCGCATCGTATAGGTCATGGGTTCGACTCCCACCAGCTCCACCATTTTTGAAGTTCAAAGCCGCTCAGGGCAAGCAAGTTGCAAATCCGAGCGGTTTTTTCGTGTCCAGGTCTGTCAACGTCTTTCCACGTCTGTCTTTTCCCAAATAGGATACCAATAGGATACCACTATTTGAGCTCAAAATCCTGAAACTGGTATCCTATTTTTCGAGTAACGATATTTTCTCCGGTTTTTCCGGTCTTTATTCACAATCCCCCCGATTGCCCGCACTGGAAGTCATGGAAAAATTTTTCCCGAAGAGTCGAAAAACTCAAAACTGGTATCCTATTGGTGTCCTATCATTGCCAATGGAGTATTTTGAGCTCAAAATCTATGTTTTGTTAAAAATTGCCAAAACTTATCTATCTTGAATTAAGAGAAAATAAAACCAGATAAATTCAGATAAAATCAATTATTTTCAATAAATTACATAATTTATCTTTTGGCAAAATAGAGCGATTATTTCAGTTCAATACTTCAAACAAAAAATCTTGCGTTATTTTGCGCGAGCGAAATGCGTGAGGGCGATAAATTGGGGTCAGAATTTTTGTTCAAATCATAATCCATTGCAGAGTGAATAGTTCTTGTGCTTCCAATGCGGGGGCGTAATCCCTGCGGGCTTGCATCAATGTGAGCTCCTTTTTCTGGGCGAGAGCTTCTTTTTCATTCCGGTATTGCTGCCAATGATGGTCGAATTCCAATGAATCCGGCTTCAGGGTGGTCAAGCGTTGTCGGAGCTGGGTGAGCTTTTCGGCTTCCCATTGGGAGAGGCGTTCTTCGAAGCTGGCAATGTGTTGTTTGAATGCTTCCTGCAAGCGTGTTTGCTCATTGGCGATTTGCTGAGCTGTGAGTTGCTCCAATGCCTTGCGCGGTCTGCGGGGGCTACCGGAGATGATTTGACCGTGTTCCAGCAATCGAATGCACTCTTCTTCGGTCAATGCTTCGCAGGCGTCGGAATAGCCGGTGTAGATAAGTTTTTCGTATTCGTAATGGCATCGGCATTTCAAGAGGCTCACTTGGAGGAATCCCCCGGTTCCCGGTACGATTCCGGCAGGGATTTGCAAAATGGCGCTCTTATTGGGAAGTTTTCGGCAACAATCCAATGCGGCTTGCACGATTAGGCTTTGCTGGTCCAATGCCTTATATCCGCGTCGTTTCGATTGGGGAAGGAGCGAATACTTGCCCGGTTTCAATTCGGTTCGCTCATACTCCAATTCTTCGGGAATGCGGAAGGTCATGGTTTTATCGCTGAAAGTTCCCCATTTCCCATAGGCGTATTTGCAGACTTCCCAGAGTTTGCGACGATATTCCTCGACTTCGGCGGTAATGTGAAACAGGTGCGTTTGCTTCATGGAATCATCCAATTGCGCGGGCACGATTTCCATTCGGTCGAATGCCCGATTGATTTCCTCCGAAGTTCGGCACCGAAGGAAAATTTCTCCAATCCGACGTTCGGACTTTTTGCCGTCTCCAACTTCCCCCAATGTGGAATCGCTGCTGCCCAATACCCGATTGAAGATTTCCAACTTGTGGATGAGCAATTCCAACAGGCGTTGTTCCGCCTGATTATCAGCATTGAGGAAGTTCACAACTACCACGTCATTCTTCTGTTCGCAACGGTGACAACGACCGATTCGCTGCTCAATGCGTTGCGGATTCCACGGCAGGTCATAATTTACCAGCAATGAGCAGAATTGCAGATTCAGCCCCTCGGAAGCGGCGTCGGTTGCAATCAGAATGTCGGCTTTGCGCCGGAAGTGGTCCAATATCGCTGTCTTGCGGTCGAGATTGGGATTGGATTTCGACGGCCGCATCTTCTCCTTCCATGTGCAGTAAATTGCATCCGCATAGGGATTGAGATTGTCGCCGTTAATCATGACGACCCGCCCTTTGAATTCGGGAATGGCCTGTAGCTCATCGAAAATATGACGCTGGGATTGCAGGAATTCGGTGACAATAATCGCCATCTTCCTGCCTCCGGCTTTCTGGACTTGCCGCAAACCTTCACGTAAAGCGTAGAGCAATGCCTTGGATTTCCCTGTGCTGATGGTCTGATTCGCCAATCGACGCAGTTCGCGCAGTTCCTTGATTTCAAGCCGGAGTTCCTCCAATTCCTTGGGCGTGGGTTTGTGACGCTTCGGCTTGAGTAGAACCTTTTCCATTTCACGCAATTCCTCGGTACTGGAGGTAAGGTCAGGAATCAATGCGGATTGAGTGCAAATCTCCTGTAGGCGTTGAGCCAGCCGTTCCAGTGTTCCGGCAAGATTCGAAGGACAGGAGGCCAATAACCTCCGCAAGGTCATTTTCACCAATTGGCGATTCCCCTCATTGAGGCAGAGCAGATTATCCCTCAGGAGAAAATCCTCCATGCGGGCGTATAATCGCTTCTCGGCGGCATTCAATGCGAATTTGTGCGTCACGGTAATGCGGTTGACGAAGTGTTCTCCTGAATCCTTGCGTAACGTCCGAATCAGAATCGGCTCCCACGGTTTGGAGTTATCCTTCTTGGGACGGATGGGAAAATATTCGTCTATCACCTCTGTCAATGCGTAAAGGTCATTCTGCGAGTTCTGAATCGGAGTCGCGGTCAGCAGGAGCTTGGGAACGTCGCGCAGGGCATTTCTGAGCGCAGTAGCCATTCGACCGTGGCGATTCCGCAGGTGATGGGCTTCGTCAATGCAACAGAGGTTCCACGGCAATCCAGAGAGATACTTCGCCTTGTTATTGGCGAAGTGATAGGAGCAAAGCACAATCTTATCGCTGATAAAGGGATTCGGGGGATTCTTCCTCCGCAGGTATTGGCTGTTCACCACGGTCACGGGAAGCCGGAATTTTTCTCTCAACTCATCAATCCACTGCGCAATCAGGCTGGCAGGGAGGATAATCAGGATTTTACGTTTACCCTGCTGCCAATGTCGGTGAATGATGATCCCCGCCTCAATGGTTTTACCGAGCCCGACTTCATCGGCGAGAATCGCCCCCTTATGCTCCCGCAGGGCTTTCAGGGCCCGACTGACGGCTGAAATCTGGTACGGAATCGGATTGATTCGGATGTCATTCAACGTGAGCGCAAGATTGCTTGCGCCGCCGTCTTCACCTCGATGCGTCAGTTGATGGGCCCAATATTTCAGAAAAATCGGATGCATCTCTCTTTCCTGCTTGAATTTCCGGCTTAACAATATTACATTTCTCCTGAAATATCAACCGGAGATTAACGGACAATGGCGAAAACTCAAAAGGAATTAGAACAACATCCGATAGCGAAGCTGTTTCCCACTCCCGATGCCGCCGCATTGGATGCCTTGCGAAAGCGCATCTTTCGCGCCGGAAAACTGAAATATCCGGTCGTCCTCTTCGAAGGCAAAGCCATTGAACACTGGCCCGAATACTGTGCGTGTCTGGAATTTGACCTGCCGTATACCGTAACCGAATACGACGGCACCGCCGAAGAGCTGGTCGAACATCTGCTGAAAAACAATTCACTCCAATTGGGAAAGGCGCACCGTGCATTGATTGGGGCATACCTGAAAAAGCTCTACCGGGAAAAATCTCGGAGCAATCAATCGGCGGGCGGTTCAGGAAAGCTATTCATTCCAAAATTCCACGCCAGAGACGCCGCCGCCGAAAAGATGAAAATCTCTCCCCGGCTGATAGCCGAAGCCGAACGCATTCTCGACACCGGTAACGACAATCTGATTGGATTGGTTCTGAGTGAGACGCTGAGTATTTCCAAAGCCGCGAAACTGGCAAAAGAGCGCCCGTATGTACTGGACACGCTTGCCGGATTGACGGACGAAGCTCTGTCGCAATTCCAGCCGACACTGAACACGAACAAACTGCAATCCGAAGACCGCCTGAAGGAAGAATACGACGCGGAAGTCCGCAAAATCAAAGCCGTTTACAAGGACAAGCGGCAAATCATAAATCATGACATGCACCTGCGTTTGTCATTGGCCGACACGGATGAAGAAAAAGCACAACTCCAAGAAGAGCTGGCAACCAAACGCAGGAACATTACCGAACTGCAAAATATCCGGCTCGAACAACTCCGATTACGATACGAGAAAAAGCGGGCTTCAATCCTGAAAGCCAATGCGAAAATCATCCGTACTCTTCGCAAAGCCTGTCAAGCCGAAGTCGTCAGTTCCTCATTGGAGAAAGAAGCCCAATACCTCGTCTACATGCGCTGGGATTATGAACTCGGCAAATTGAGCTTACAAGCCGCATGGGATAAAATCCAGCAATTCGACGAAAAGGCAAAAATCTACACCCTGAAATCCGGCAGACAGGTCTTGGCCGAAACCGAGGTCATCACCATTACTCACACCGCCGAAATCGCCAAGGCCACGACCAATGCGATTAACCGGAAAAAGTTCTGCTCCGGCCAGAAAGTATTAAGGCCGGACTCCTATATTCCGCGCGTATTTGACCGGGTGGGAATGAAATTTATGGAGAGCATCCCAAAAGACATAGAGTAATTAAAAACCATTGACAATAAGAGGAATACACTTATGGCTGTTTCACAATCAGAATTACTTCAGAAATCACATCGTTATGAAGCCCTTGTTAAAGAAAACTTTTCGCGAACCTACATTAAAACCGCATTTCTTTGTCATAGTCATAAAGATGATGAATTAGCTAAAGGCTTGCAAGTTGCCTTAAAGGATGAAGGTATTCAACTATATATTGATTGGCAAGACCAAAGTATGCCAGAAACGCCCAATGCAGAGACGGCAAATAAAATAAAAGATAAAATTCGCAAGTGCGATGTATTTCTATATCTGGCAACACAAAATGCAAACGCTTCAAGATGGTGCCCTTGGGAAATTGGTAATGCCGACTCCAGCAACAAGAAGATTTTCATCATACCCACGGCAGATGGAAGTTACACGTATGGAAATGAATATTTACAACTCTATCCTCACTTTGATATAGTGTATAGCGAGAACAGACAACGACGGGGATTTGCGGTTTTCTCATCAAATCAAGGTGGAAAGTGGCTGAAAGAATCCTTGTTTAATATCTAGTGTTAGGGACAAAAATGATTCAAAAGAATACTTTCATAAATAATTTTGTAAATGAGATAAAAGCCGAAAATGCTGCTATATTTGTAGGGGCGGGGTTATCAATTCCGGCAGGGATTGTTGATTGGAGAAATTTAGTTCGTCCTTTGGCTGAAGAATTAAAGTTAGATGTTAATCGGGAGCATGATTTAATTGCTATTGCTCAGTATCATTGTAATCAGAATGGTTGCAACAGAGGACATATCAATCAGAGAATCATTGATGAAATGAGCAACAAAGGTAACATAACCATAAATCATCAAATTCTTGCACGTCTTCCAATAAAGACATTTTGGACAACGAATTATGATAAACTTTTAGAACGTTCATTTCGAGAAGCCAATAAAATTGTTGATGTCAAACACACTGTCAAACAGTTAGCAAATACCGTTTCCGCTCGTGATGTAGTATTATATAAAATGCATGGTGATGTCGATACGCCTGATGATGCAGTTCTGACAAAAGATGATTATGAGAGTTATCATCTAACGATGACTCCGTTTGTAAATGCATTGAGTGGTGACCTGATATCAAAGACATTTTTATTTATTGGCTTTAGTTTTCAAGACCCCAATCTTGATTATATTCTTAGTCGGGTAAGACTTGCTCTCAGAGGAAGTCAACGTCGGCATTATTGTATAATGAAAGAAGCAACCGAACTTGATTTTGAGAAACATGAAGATTACGAGTACTACAAGATTAAACAATCATATATGATTGAAGATTTGAAGCGATTCAATATTCAAACAATTTTGATTAGAAACTATGAAGAAATTACGGAAATTCTAAAGAGGGTTGAAACTCAGTTGAAACAAAAGTCGATTTTCATATCATCTGCTATTTCGGATTATTCTCGATACTCGAAAGAGGTTGTTGAAGCATTTTTGCAACAACTGAGTTCACGCTTGATTGTCGAGGGGTATAGCATTGTTACAGGCTATGGACTAGGAGTAGGAAATGCAATAATCCAAGGCGCACTCAACGAAATATATATGACCGGAAAAGGTCATAAGGAGCAGTTAGAAATAAAGCCTTTTCCGCAAATAGAGACCGTTGATAGGAAAAGTTTATGGACATTACATCGAAAAAATATGATATCTAATTGCGGTGCCGCAATTTTTTTATTTGGTAACAAAGACAATGGGAAAGGAACAATTATTAATTCGCTTGGAATGCGAGAAGAATTCAATATTGCTCAACAGAATGGTGCGTATCTTCTGCCTGTCGGGGAGACCGACTATATGGCAAAGGAACTATATGATGAAACAATCATGTTTTACGACCGCTATAATTCGAACTATAATTCTAAAGCAAAAGAATATTTCGAACATTTAAGCCTTCCAAGCAATGATTTATCTAAAACCGTCAGCAAAATAATGACTGTTTTAAATTCACTAAAATAGAGGGAAACAGAACATGGGTAGAAGGGTTTTTTATAGCTTTCATTACGAACTTGATAATTGGCGAGCTTCGATAGTTCGCAATATTGGTTCAATTGAAGGAAATAGGCCAGCAACAGATAATGATTGGGAAACTGTCAAAAAAGGTGGAGATAAAGCGATTGAAAATTGGATTGCCGGACAAATGTCAGCAAGAACTTGTACTATTGTACTAGCTGGGAGCAATACAGCCAATCGTAAATGGATTAACCATGAAATTGTACAGTCGTGGAATAAAGGATTGGGAGTACTTGTTATACATATTCACAATTTGAAAGATAGCTCAGGCAATCAAAGTACTAAAGGAAGAAACCCTCTCGAATATATTAAGCACGGCCCTAGCGGACTAAAATTATCAACTATTGCGAAAGCATATTGCCCCCCTTATACAAACAGCAAGGATGTGTATGATTGTATTGTAACCAATATTGAATCATGGATAGAAGATGCTATTGAAATAAGAAAGAAAAATCAGTAACACTGTATTTGTACCCCAGAATCAAAAAAATGTTTGCAAGTAATATGAGGAATAATTAGATGGCTAGAAAAGTATTCTTTAGTTTTCATTATGATGATGTGGTTAGCTTTCGAGCTAATGTAGTTCGACAACATGGTTTTTTTAAGGGAAATCAAGAAGCCGGATTTTGGGATAATTCTATCTGGGAAGAAGCAAAAAAAACAGGTGATACAGCTTTGAAGAGAATGATAAACGGAGCACTTGACGGAACAAGCGTAACTTGTGTTTTAATCGGCTCGGATACCTATGCTCGTCCTTGGGTTAGATACGAAATATTGAAAAGTATTGAACGCGGAAATGGGGTTTTGGGAATACACATTAATAGAGTAAAAGACAAATTTCAACAAACCAAGAGTTTAGGTCCTAATCCATTTATGTATTTATATCTGCAAAAAGGCTCTAGCTCAGACAAATTAAATGCCTATGAATGGAATAAAGAATGGGTCCAATATAACAAACTACCGGTCGTCGATTATACAGGAAGCCGTAGTTTCGATGGTCGAGTAGACTCCTACTTTGATGTTTATGATTGGAGTAATGATGATGGTTATAACTCATTCGGCGAATGGGTAGAGAAAGCAGCAAAAGAAGCAGGAAGATAAAAATGTATTTTGCCTGTAATATTGAAGGACAGCTACTTGATGGAGGTATTGAGTCGAAAAAATTACTGTTCGATTCTCATCAAAAAGCTATACGCCAGCAATTGAAAGATTATCTTTCCCCAGACCGTGCGTTAAATGGGGATGCCATTATGCAAGATTGTTTTCCCCAGATAAATGATGTCAATTTTTTCATAAGTCATTCCCACAAAGATGAAGCTATAGCTATTCAGCTTGCCAATATCATTTGGGGATTATTTAACATGAAATCATTTATTGATTCAATGGTCTGGGATTATGCAGAAGATTTATTAGTCGATATTGATGATGAATATAGTATATTGACAGATAACCCTAAAGTATACAATTATCATAAAGTGGGATTATCTGCCTCTTATGTTCACATGATGCTGGCTACATCTTTAACTGGAATGATGGATAAATGCGATTGTATAATATTCATAAATACCCCAAATTCAATTAATCCAAGCGAAATAAAACATTCTTCAACGACTTTTTCTCCTTGGATTTTTCATGAATTATCAATGATACAGTTTCTGAAAGTGAAAGAACCTAAAATTGCATTAGAACACTTTTCGCAACGTAAGATAGCAGCGGCCGCTCATGCTCCTCTACAGATGCATTTGCCAACTAAGGTAAATGAATTAGCTACATTAAAATATGAACATCTATTAACTGTTAGTAATAATATTGAATCATTAGGCACTCTCGATAATATTACAAGACGAATTAGTCGATTATGCAAAAGCTGGATGTGAGTAGGAAAAGCCTTTTAAGGGAAGGTT
>OKSC01001338.1_pt1 | contig 24202 bp, 20 predicted proteins | sample 1601161 | NCBI WGS metagenome assembly OKSC01 (sample SAMEA3541552, study PRJEB24748) | human gut metagenome | biome: human gut; feature: human-associated habitat; material: faeces | place: China | collected 2012
CACGAACTCATTTTGCAGATAGGCGATAAAGAAAATATGAGTGCGGAAAGTGAAAACGGAGAGATTGCCCGACAAATTTTAGATGAATACTATCGTGGGTTTCAGGAAAGAAATCCTCAGTTAAAAGTGTTCTCGGCTCATCTGCATATGGATGAAGCAACGCCACATTTGCACATTGATTTTGTTCCGTTCACCACGGGTAGCAAGCGTGGACTTGATACAAGAGTATCTCTGAAACAGGCTCTTGCTGCCCAAGGTTTTAAGGGCGGAACGCGTGGAGATACCGAGTGGAACCAATGGGTAAGCGCAGAAAAATCCGCACTCGCATTTGTTATGGAACGCCACGGAATTGAATGGGAACACAAGGGTACTCACGAAAAACACCTGTCTGTTTTGGATTACAAAAAGCAGGAGCGAGAAAAAGAAATTAACGCTCTTGAAGATAAACTAGCTGAAAAGAAAGATGAATTTCGTGTTATGGCTGACCGCATTGAAAACTTTGATAACGGCGAAAGATCGTTACAAAATCTTGATGAAAGCATAATGAATGAGCCTGAATATCAGTTGCCTGAACCGCCTGCAATGATGTCGGCGAGAACTTATAAGGCAAAGTTTGTTGAGCCGCTTATATCCCGATTTAAGTCTTTAATAAGCACCTTATTTGCACGATATTTCAAGGCGTTGGACAGTTACCACAGATTGAACATCACAAACGGAAACCTATATCGTGAAAACGAGAAGTTATCGAAAGTTAATGAAAAATTATCACGAGAGAATGAAAATCTGCGTGCGGAAAACAGGGATTACAAACTTCTCCGCAAAGTATTTGGTCATAAACAAATTGATGACTTGCTTGATAGAGCAAAGTCGGAAAAGCAGTCTAAACAGCGTGAAAAACGCTTTAGAAATTATAAAGATGAAAGGTAGGACAACACAATGAAACAGCATTTTACGGACGAAAAAACGGGAATCAACTACACCTTGCAAGGAGATTATTATCTACCCGACCTTGCGTTACCCGCTGAAGAACAACAGCCAATCGGCATATGGGGGCAACGACATTTGCGACACATCAAGCAAAATCGAAGGGTACTATACACCAATCTGCTGACAAGCGGCAAGTTAAACAGTTACCTTGCTGATATTAACCGACAGGCGGAAGAAATGTTTTCTAGGCTGGTGAAACAGATGGCAGAATACGAGGGCGTGACCGAACAACTCAAAGCGGACAATCAAATGGCGTGGGTTGGTCGAATGAATGATATTCGTAGCAGAGCAACAGAAATTGTGAATAATGATTTGATTATTACGTTATAAATGTTTCGGGGTAGCACAGTGATTGTACTATGCTATCCCGTTTTTTTACTTATCATTTTTTGCCGGCTGAACATTTGAGCCTTTATTAGGTGGTTGAGTAGATATAGACTTTGTAGGTTGATACCCTTCATTTATTCCTTTCTTGGGTTGATATCCACGTTGCTCACTGTTAGGCTGATAGCCAAAATTTGTATTAGGATTAGGCTTCTTTGTGTCGCTCATTTTTTCACTTCCTTTAAATTAGAAATTCTATAGTTTCAACTTCATCTTTTGCAACAAGTATTCCATTGCTTTTGTCATCTTCTACCCAAGTCATATCTTCTTTAATATTGTAAGTTTTTTCAATATAAAGATCTCGTTCTTCAGCGTCAGAAGATGCAAAAGAATGCTCGGAGAATTTTCCATATATGGTTTTACCATTCTTCAAAGTTACAATGATCCACGCTTCTTCTTGTTTTGAAAAGTAATAATCCCATGCAGTTGGAACGGGATGAATCTTGTTGACCCTCATTTTTGCAAATAACCACTCGATGAATCCCTTTTGCTTTACAACCCCGATAAAAATAGCAAGTAGAGTTGCTCCTACTACAGTTATTGCAAGCAGCGAAATCCAATAAATTGTGGGATGTTCTTCAGAAATTTTATTGAGCAATAGATACGCCCAACTCCAAACTGCACAATTAACAATGCTATACAACAAACAAGAGAAAAAATACTTTGTATCGTTATGTTTAATAGGCGGAACCAATGTATCCATAATGCTTTTGATAATAAAACCAGGAAGAAGGAATATGCAGGTGTAGAATACTACTTCAAATGAATCAATAGTCATATTCCAACACCCCCATCACGGCAATACGCTTTCAAGCACTTGCCAATCATTACTGCCTATATCATCGGAATAGTGATACATACAGATACACAGTTCATCGGTAGTTGCATCGTTACGCACGATACCACCCTTTAAGCCGTGCTCATCAAGATATGCTTTCAACACACCAAATTTCTTCGGTGTATAAAGGTCAATATCTTGACTATTACCGCTACGGTCAAATCCGCCTTTGGTTTCGATAATCCACAACTCACCGTTTACGGAAATAATATAGTCGGGGTAGAACAGTTTTTGTCTATTGGAATTGTCCACATAGACGATAGAAAAATACTCGTTGCCCTTGTCCCCGTTCTTATACCACCATTCAACACTGTCGGAACGCTCACAGAATTTTTCAAATTTAACCTCCGGCACAGAGCGTGGTGCAGCAGAGGAAAGATAATTCTGATACACGTTCTTTTTCATAATGAGCTGTGTTTTTGCATCACCGTTATAGGTAAACAAACAAGACTGCGGAATGCGGAACTCATAATAAGATTTCTGCTTAATTTCCAACTGCAATTGTGCTAACTCATAAGCCATAGCTTCACGAACCAAATGGCGTAGTCGGTCGGCATTGTTTAGTACAAATGCGTAAACTTCTCTCGGCTCTAAAGCAAGGATCTTGCGACTATACTTGAAATTCTTATCAAATAGTTTACGGATAATGGTATTCATATAGGAGTATTCCATACCAATTTCCATGCCGATTTTACCGATTTCGTGGTGGTAATCTCGTCCGTGCTTATGGGTGTTTAGTTTTTCTGTAACTGCAATAGTGTTCATATCTGCTGCCGCAAAATCAAGAGTAGCAGTTTCGCCTGACAGGGTATGCTTCACGATATTTTCACTCAGTTCATATCCTGCGGTTTGCAAACGGGTGCGATTTTCCGTCTTGTCCGTACCAACTCCGAGTTCTTTTTGAGCATAGGATACAACAGCTTGTAGTGCCTTTTGCGGATTACGGGTACTTGTAATCATTGTTCTCTGCTCACTAATGAGCATTACATCTTTATGCTCGTTTTTGAGGAAAAGAGTACAAGCATTTAACGCACCCTTATCGAGAGCCAGTTTTACACCTGCGGTAAATTTTTCGTCGAGAGTGTAAAGATAGCAACTATCAAGCAGATCACTTTGATAATGCTTTGCTTCGGGCATACGGCGAATACGTCCTATGGTTTGTATTTCAAAGGTTTCGTCCATATTATCACGGAGCTTTACGAGAATATGTGCTCTCGGACAATCCCAACCTGTAGCAACCGCTTGCTTTATGATAACGGCAGAAGATACGGCATTAGGTTTGTCAATCCCCTCCAAGTTTTCGTGTTGGTCGGAGAGCCATACCGCAAGTTGTCCGTTTTCGTAAGTCAATCCTTGTGTTTCAAGGTAGCGTTCCACGCCGTCCTGTAAGGTTTCTGATTTATTCGGAATCTGAATCACGATAAGCGGGTTAATATCAGTATCGTTTTGTAAAAATGCTGCACGGAGTTCTCTCTGCTTTAGGAGTGCCTTTTCAAGAAGAAACGCCGTTTGATCGTCCGTTTCTATCGTTTGCGGAAAATCTTGGTTGATAACAAGCATTTTCTTGATAAGTCCCGCCGCAATTACATCTTCTTCGGGTATTTCGATGATTTCCGCCTTTGCTATGCCTTTCGGGGTAGCAGAACAGCGGATAATCTTGTCTGTGTGAAAATACTGTATGATTTCATCGGCTTTTATCGTGTTGTTTTGGTGGCTCTCGTCCACAATAATAACAAAGCGGATACCGTCATTAAGAGCGTGCCCAATATGCTCTAAAAAGTTGGTGCGTTCGCTATCTTTAAGGGAGTTATTGCCTTTTTTCGTCAGCTTCTCCCAGTTTATAAAACAACTGTCGTTTTCCTCAAAACCCGCCGTCATAACATCGGAGAGCAGTTTTGTCTGCGAAGCGTGGATATATTTATCCATTTTCGCCTTGCTCTGTTCTTCAAGATTACCTTTACCGGGCGTAAGCCATACAAAGACGGTTTTCGGGAAAGACTGTATGTATTGGTGCATAAAGTAGGTCAGAATAATGGTCTTTCCGCTGCCTGTAGGACTCTTGAGAATAATATCACGTGCAGGAGTTTCCATCGCTTCAAACAACTTTTTTACCGCATTTAACTGAAATTCTTTTAATTCCATTATCGTTTGCCTCCTTTTTTGTTGGAGGATTGCCTAATGCCCTTTGCTATTTCAGCTTTTGCTTCAGGCATTTTCATTATTTCACCCACCAAGCCTGCCATTAAATTTTGACTAAGGTTATTTTCGTTTTCTTTAGCAATTAATTCTAACTTGTGTTTGTGCTCAAGTTCCATTTTTTCAAGTTCTTGTTGGTGCTGCTTTCCAAGTGAATCAATATCGATCTTATGCTGTTCCATCAGCTTTTCTAAGTCGTGCTTGTTTTGTTCCTTTACAACCTTAATTTGTGCAGTTGCGTTTTTATAGGCTACTAAATATGTAACTGCTCCGGTAATAATTGCAGGAATACATGAAATTAACAATGTTTTTATAAAATCCATATTTAATCCTCCTGCAAGTCACGATAATAATAATCGGGGATAATGCTGATTTCAATATCGTGTGCTTGCAACTTTTTCTCTTGCTCTTCTGTTGGTAAAATGTCGTGCCCCATATACAGCTTGCGGCATTTTGCAAAAGAGTCGGTATTTACGATAAATTCGTCAAGTTCTTCTTCGGTAAGTACAATTCCGATTTCTTCATTGCCAATTAAATTGATACCATTTTCAAGCTCGATAAGTTCACGGATATGTAAGAGCAGTTCGTCCGCATATTCGTAATACATAAGCTCGTTGATAGGAATATAATCAACCTTATAATATTTCAGTGAAGCGGCATAACCCTCTTTGCCAATCACACGCTTGATACGCTCATATGTAACATCACGGCAAATATTATTTTCATTATTGGTACAAAGGATAAATTTACGATTGCCGTCATCTTCGGCATTTAGTTTCATCACAGCGTGTCCTGTAGTTCCGCTACCCGCAAAACAATCCAGTACAATAGCACTATCGGAGTAACATATTTGCATTAATTTTTTTAAAAGTGACAGTGGTTTTGGATAATCAAATGCAAAATTTGTAAATATTTGCTTCAAATCTTTCTTTGCATTATCATTGGAATATTCAGCATCCAAAAAATCTAAAGTAGACAGAGGCTTTTTCCTTTCGCTAATGATAACCTCATATTTGCCACTAGTATTACGTTTTATAGTGGCATTTAAATAGGTTTTAGTGTATATACGAGCTGTTCCATCAGCTTTTTCTTTAACAACAATAAAGCCGTTATTATATCCAAATTCAAATAATTCCTTACTCCAACGCCAAGCCCAATCAGCTCGCTGATGCTCGCCATTCTTTCTTTTTAAGTATTTATTATAATCAGAACCCGGATAGAAAATTTTCCCGTTAAGTTCAATAGGATAGTCTAACCCTGCACTATAAGATAAACTATCATAGTCAAGAGTTTGGTTTAATTTATATTTTCCACGTGTTTCTACATATTCATCTTCAAATTTAAATCCTTCGTCAATATGAGGAATACCAACAATACCGACAGAAGCAATATTTTTTGCATAAATTATGACATAATCGTGGTTCGCAGAAATATGATTAGTTGTTTTTCCCGAAGATTTTGTACGACGGGACATACAACTAATAAAATTCTCTGCTCCAAATACTTCATCACAAAGGAATCTAATATCTGGTTGCTCATTATCGTCAATAGAAATACAGATAAATCCTTGTGGAGATAGTAGTTTACACATTATTTCAAGTCGTTTTTTGAGAAATGAAATGTATTTGCTATGTTTAAATCCATCTTCGCTTACGATAAATTTATCATCGTAAATAAAATCTTGATTTCCAGTATTATACGGCGGATCTATGTAGATAAGGTCAATTTTACCTTTATGTGTCTTTTCTATCAATTTTAGCGAAGCAAGATTGTCGCCCTCAATAAGGAAGTTCATTTGACCGCCATTATCAATGAATAGGTCTTTCTCTTCGGTCAGTACTGGTGTATGGGTATCAAGCACCTCGTCAATTTCCTCACGGTGTTCCTCAAAAACCAGTCCATATTTCTTGCCGTTCACATCTTTTTCCAAATCGGAAAGATATGAGAGTAGATTGGCTGTATTCTCGTCCTGCGGTGCAGATGATATAAAGGTGCGAATATCTTTAATTTTAGCAAGTAAACCTTCTCGCCTCTGTTTTGATACGTTACCCGTTTTAGTTTTATCAACAGTTTCCTTGGCTTCTGTCTCAGACACTGTGCTATCTTCGCTTTCTCCAAAGATTGAATCTATTAAATCGTATACGCCGGAATCCTCCCAAAACTCGTTAATGCCCAACTTGTCAAGCGCCTTATCGGTAGCATATTCCGTAACAGGGTTACACACAAATGTAGTTATAATTATCAAAATTTTAATAGCTATAAACCACTTGCTCTTTTTAATCTTGTCCCATTCAGCTTTAGGCGAAAACTGCTTTTTGTTGACAATCTCTGTGATTTCCTCATTGATATCGTCCTGCGTGATTTCGCCGCTTTCATATAACTTTTCGGCAGCATCTACAGAAAAATCATCCGTAACCATATCTGATAAAAAGTCGTATTTGGGGAGAGCGTCAATAATACTCGCAATCCCTGAAAGATTTAATCCCGATATAGCACTCATAGCGGATGCACTTGTCTGTAATCCCGATATAATACCTTTGATATTCAAGGTGTCAAAGGCTTTTGTCTGCTCAAAAATCGGAGCATAGGCAAGATTCATCGCCTTAATAGACTCTGAGATTGGAGCAACGGTCCTTCTATATTCTTCGAGTGCCGCAGTGGCACCGCCCATAGATGATTTTACGGCATTGAGCGTACTTTGTAGTTCTCTTACTGCAGCAAACGCACCTGTTGTTTCCATTTTAAGTGCAGCAGTCAAGGCACCGGTTTCCTGCAATTTTCGCATAGCGTCAAGTGCAGGAGTATTCAAAAAATCATATGAATTATTGTTTATACTCATAACTTCCTCCTATTACATCCACTCACTGTTCGGAGCAGTCCAATTACCTGTGAACGCATTGCCTTCTACCGCTGCCACAAACGGTTTTGTTAAAAACGTCTTTATTGTTTTCAGCACGGTGCCGTAATCATCCGTTTTTGTATCAATTTTGCGAACAAAGGCTTTCCACTTTTTCTGCATTGCGCCGTCGCTGTCAAAGCCCATTACCTGCTCAAACTGTTCAACAGTAAAGCTATGCCCACGGTTTTCAAAGGTCTTTTTCAGTGCTTCCGTCAGCGTAGCTCCGTCAAAATCAAATTTATTGGCAAGATAGTAAATATCGTAGTAATCTTTCATTCTGCTGGAAAATTCCATTAGACTGAGAATAGCGTCTATTTTCTCGGCAATGGTTGTTTCAAGGGAATATGTATTTACCGTTGGGGCGTCAAAGTCGGAAAGCTGTGTCGGGATTTTTCGTTTTTCCTGTTTCGGTACGATGACATCCCCCACACCGAAATCAATGCTGAACGGTGTTTTGGTATTTTTAATGCGAGCGACCACCGATGCACCGATTCCTGCATACTTTTTGGCAACAGCAATAGGAGCAACATCTTTAATCTCAAAAGAGATAAAGTCGTTTCCGGTAGGTGTTGCTATAATTTCCTCCAACACGGTTTTCAACTGCTCTGGCGTATTTGGCATTTGGCGGAGCAAGAAGTCAACATCAACTGTTACTCGGCTGTCAAAGTCGGTAAGGGAATAGATAAACAAGCCGCCTTTCAGCACAAGATTTTCTGCATATTTGGATTTTTCCAAACGGCGCAGAAATTCCTCTTGGCAAAAGAGTTGCAGACAAAGCTGATAACTTCTTCCGCTTTCGGCAGCCTTATTTTTCAGTCGTGCAAGCACAGATGCAGCAATATCAGCCATTAAGCAGTACCTCCATTACATTCATCATTTTTTTATACACGCCCATTTCCTTTGCATATTTGGAAAGAGTGGCAAGGTTTTTCTTTTCATCTGCTACGTAGGCGTTGATTGCTTTATTAAATATCTCATTATCCAGTTTCGTGCGGTATTTGAAACAGTCACAGATAGTGCGTTCACGGTCATATACGGGAAGCGTGACACCGTTAAAAGTACCTGTTGTTTCACCGAGGTGGTACATATCGTTCTGAACATAATACGCCTTTACCGGCACTTCTTCCTGTATGGCTTTTACGGTTCTGGAATAGGAACGGGGAACGGCAATCGTCCATTCACGGGGCGCAAAATCGCTGTAACCGTAATAAAACAGCGCCGAGTCAACACAAATGATGCCTTGTGTCATCAATTTGGAAAGGAGAACTTCTTCTTTGAGTTCATCCCCAACAGACAGCTTATAATAACCGTGCTTGACACGTTCAATATATCCCTGCTTAAAAAGCGTATAAACATCTTGTTCTTTCAGTCCGGCAGAAATGAAATCAGATTTCTTTGCAACTTCACCGACTGTATTAAATACTTCGTTTACGATATCGCGCTTACTCAAACTGCCACCAACTTTCTGCACGCAGTATTCTCATTATGCGTGTTTATATTATAATAGATTGTTCCCCAAATCGCAAGAGGTTTGCACGCTTTTTGTAAATATTGCGTGTAAATTTTGAAAAACATATTGCAATTTGAGGTCAAGTACGCTATAATACACACATACCACTTCCATATTATCCACGGTGATATTATTCTTGTTATCAACCTCGATAACAAAATGATAACAAGGGCATTTTTGCAAAGGATAATACAGATAAATCGTAAAATCAAAATAGAGAGACTAACGAAAAGCAAAATTAAATAAACAGAATTGTTTAGTCTTCGCCGAGTGGGAATAGTTCCCCTTGGTTTAGATGTGCCGAAAAAACCAGTATTTATGCGGGTTTCGGGACTCGGCACTTTTCGAGTAACCGTTTTTGCAACAGATGAAATAGTAACACTTGGCTTACAACTAAATCTAAAAATCGCATAATTTTTAAGGCTTCTGCCCCGCTTTGGGTAGAAGCCTTTTTGTATATTTTATAAAAATTTCTCCTTGATATATCATCAAATCAGATTAAAAATAGTGGGATAAATAGTATGAGAGAGAAAAACACCCTATATATTTAAGTACAAAAGAAAGAAATGAAATTGTCACTTCCCTTATAAAACTAAAAAACAAATTGATTGAACAAAGCAGATATACAGAACTCGTTGATAAGATTATAGTAAAACTGCAGAAACAATCGCAATACGAAGGAAATTCCATCTTCTTGCAGTTGTTTTAGCATAAATAGAAAAAGTTAAAGTTTTTTGATATAATATTAAAAAGTGCTGAGATATTACGTGCTAAAAAAGTAGTATATAGTTGAGGCAGAAAGGATGGTGGTCAGTTTGGACGATAAGGACATAATTGAGTTGTTCTTTGAACGCTCAGATCAGGCAATCGTTGAACTATCGAAAAAATATGGCTCGATTTGTTCAAAGGTCGCTTTTAATATACTTAACAATACGCAAGATACCGAAGAATGTGTGAATGATGCTTATCTTGGAACGTGGAATACAATACCGCCTCAAAACCCAAGTCCGTTATCAAGCTATGTTTGCAGAATAGTTCGTAATCTTGCTATCAAGAAGTATCATACAAAAACAGCAGTAAAAAGAAACAGCATCTATGATGTAGCATTAGATGAACTTGAAAACTGCTTCCCTTCCTCTGTGTCGGTGGAAGATGAGTATAATGCAATTGAAACTGCACGAATCATTGATAAATTTCTCGAAACTCTCGATCAAAAGAACAGAATTATGTTTGTTCGTCGATATTGGTATTCTGACTCTATTGATGACCTTACAAAACTTTTTAATATGAGCAATCACAACATATCGGTTCGACTTTCTCGCACAAGAGAAAAGCTGAAAAAACATCTTATTAAAGAAGGTGTATCACTATGAAAAGGGAAAAAATTTCAGAAACGATTGAAAATATCAATCCAAAGTATATAGATGAAGCTACCGAGTACACAGGTGTAGTAAAAACAACGCCTAAAAAAGTATGGTATAAATGGGTAGCGATAGCAGCTTGTTTCGCTCTTGTTTTAGCAATCGGTTTTCCATTTGCTAAAGATTTGTTTATATCACCTGACCAAAAAGATACTGTAGATGCAGTTGCTTTAATTGAATATGATGATTCTTACTTAGAAGTTATTGAAGATGCTAAAAGAATTAAAAAGTTCGGTTTACCAAGTGAAATTACAAAGGACATCATTGGAAACCACATCGTATTTTTGCAAAAGGTTATTCCTGAAACAAAATATAGTGATTATGTGGTATCAGATACAATAACCAATATTGAATTGTTTGAATATAAGCCTGCGCCTTACAAAGCGGTAAGAATTCTTAAAGATGGCAACAATTATTATTATGCGATTTTTTGCAATTATCTGGTAAAAAGCAATGAATCCCTGCCGGTTCAAACGGCTTTTGATGTTTTCGGAATTGATGAACCTATTGATATAATCAGCATAACTCCGGTTAAGGTTGATAACACTTGGAAAGCAAACGGAAAAGCGATTACAGATAGTGCAATTATTTCCGAGTTTTACACAGAAATTTCAAAATTGACCGCTTATAGTTTTGACGAATATCATGAAATGACATTTGCAGAAAAATTGAAAAAATATGAAGACGAAGGCAATGGTGATATTGGTTCTGAAGCATATACGCAAGTTGCTGATGATTTAAGAGAGATTATGATTGAAACAAAAGAAGGCTTACGATTTACAATACATTATTACCCTTCGTATGGTTGGATAAACATAGTTCAAACAATGTCCTACTATCAGATGTCGCCTGAGATTTCGGAATGGTTTTTAAATTATATGAAATAAGCAGCCATAGGAAAAATAACAACCGCCCTGCAAGATTATAAAGTCTTACAGGGCGGTTTACCGTCAAAAGCAAGTTGTAAAATTTGTAGAGCAATTTATGACAGACTGACAGAAGTTCTTGAAGAATTGAACAAACTTAATAACGGCACAGAGATAAATGATGAATTGATGTATAACAATTTCACTCATTTCAAACTTGGTCAATGGACTTTATATAACAACTTAATACCCAAAGCTCAACCAATCGGTTGGGCTTTTTCTTGGGTAATTTAAGGTGTAAACCACCGGCAATTATTCTACGAAGAATCGTATTTTTCACTTGAGCTCCCACGAGCTCACTTCGTTGTAGAGTGCTTCGGCGCAGTTTTCGAGCGGATAGAAAAAGCTCCTCATGCGCTCGGCGTATATCGGTTCCGGATTAAAGCCGTTTTCCGCGGCTTTTTTTATTTCCTCCACCGCGCCGTCCGGGTCGAGGACGAGCGGACCGAATGCCTTTTCAAACGGTAAATCCAGCTCGCGGTAGTGGTTCATTCCCGCCTTGAACTGCCCGTAGTCCGGCACGAAATAGAGCACGGGGCGGCAGAGACAGGCGAAGTCGAACACGAAGGACGAGAAGTCCGTTATAAACATCTCATAGTCCTCGATATCAACGTGCGCGCCCGCCATAACGACGCGCGGACTCTTGATATCAAAGAGTCCCTCTGCATCCGCGATTATCGGGTGGAGCTTGACATCGAGATAGGTGTCCGTCTTTTCGAGCAGCTCATGCAGCTCTTCGCTCTCGAGAAAGCGCGAGAAATTCCTGAAATAATCGGAGTTTTTGAGCTTTGAGTCTATCAGCTCCCACTTCGAGGAATTTATCTCCTGGGTCAGATATTTGCGCCACGACGGGGCAAAAAGAATCCTGTTTTTCGCCTTTTTATTTCTGTCGATATGGTCGTAACGCGCCATGCCCGTGGGGATGAGATTGTCCTCCGGATAGTGGTAGTTGGTCATGTAGTTCTGCTTTTCAAACGGCGCGGAAATAACGATTTTATCCGCGCGGCAGCGCTCGACCGAGTTCTGCGAGCGCAGGGAGGCGTGAAGCACTCCGTGTTGGAGATAGACGGTCTTGAAATCGAGCAGGTCGGCATAGGGCACCTCTCCCGCCGCCGAGCCGAACGGAGAGACGGGGGTCACGCCGTAGAACGCCGTGAATATCACTCGCGCCGAAAGATACAGCAGCTTGTGTCTCTCCGAGCCGAATTTCACGAGGTGCGCCTGCTCCTCCTTTGTGAAAAGCCCGTCGATATTTTTATATTCGCGGCTGTAAATATAGTAGCGTTCAACTCCGTCGCTGTGCTTTATATCGTTTTTGAATTGGTAGTAGCCGTTGTCGAAATCGACCGTATGCAGATCGTAGTAGAGCTCGACCTTGTGCGCCCTGCGGTATTCTATGGCGGCGTTGCGAAGCTTTTTTATGCTTCTCTTGAAATTCTTGCTCTGCTCCCGCTCGGCGCGGTACTTCTCGTCCTCGGTGACGCTCCTGCTTATGAGCGCCCTGCCCTCGAGCGTGAACATCACGCCGTTTCGGACATACATACGCACCTTGCGGCTGAACACGGCGGTCGGCTCAGCCAAAAGCTTTGTAGGGTATTCCACGCCGCGTATCACGACGAAGAATTTTATCTCGTGCCTGCCGTCCGCGGGAAACTCGCAGAAAAACGCCGGGAAATCAACTACATTGACAGCCGAATCCTGCGCGCCGAAAACGGAAGCAAACGTCTCGAGCTCGCGCCTTTCGCCGTCTACCGAGGCGACTATCTTCCACTCGCCGCGCCCGAGATGCGAAAAAATCGGGGATTTTATAAACGAGAGCAGTCTCGCTTTTTTATTTTCGACAAATATCTTTCTCATCATCAGCGGGAACGCCGACGCGGAGAATATTTTCCTCCCGTCCGCCGCAACGCTCAGTTTACCGTCCTGCGCGAGCACCGTCGGATGGCAGTCGGGCTTGCGCGAGAGCCAGTAGTGAATATGATATTCGTTGACGGACGGATGCAGGATAATCGTATCCGCGTCGATTCTCGCAAGCAGCGCGTCTATGCGCTTATTGGCGCGCTCGAACTCCTCGGGGGAATAGTGATAGGGCAGGAGCTTATCCTCCTTGAGCTTCCAGCGAAGGTCGTTGAAAACCATGCCCTGAAAATACGGCGGAACCCGGCCGCCGAACGAATCGAACAGCGCCTCATAAAAGGCCATGGAGGTTTCGAATATATAATAGGGCGAAAAAACGGTTGAAACTATGCTGTTCTCGTTGCCGCGGTTGTAGCGGTATTCGCCGTTTTTGCAATAGCCTATCTTCATCTTGCGGTGCAGGATATCGCAGCAGTATTTTTCGTCCTCGTGCCTGAAATCCGGCGACTCGTCGAAAAAGATACCGTTGCTTTTGTCATTCTTGACGCAGACATTTATATTCGTCTGAGTAATAAATCTGTTTTTCGGGTCGTCGAGGTCGTATACGCCGGTATGAGTCAGCGTGCGGTATCTGAAATGATAGACGGGCGGCGCATTCTTGAAATACTGCGTTATTCTATAGGTCACCATATCGACCTCGTCATATACCGTGTCGAAATAATCGACCACGCTCTTCACCGTATCGGGCGCGAGGGTGTCGTCCGAGTCGAGGAAAAAGATATACTTGCCCCGAGCGCGGCGCAGGCCGAAGTTGCGGGTCTTTGAAAGTCCCTCGTTCTCCTTTGAGTAGAAGCAAACGTTTTCATTTTCGTCCGCCAATCTCCGGCAGATATCCGCACTGCCGTCCCTGCTGCCGTCGTTTATCAGAAGTATCTCCATATTCTCAAACGGCTCCGTCTGCTCCTTGAGTGAGCTTATGCAGCCGTCGAGATATTTTTCGACATTGTAGACGGGGATGAGTATTGTGGCTCTGAATGGGAAATCAGACATTCAAGTCACCCCCGGCGAGCTTTGAGCAGATTTTGCAGCCGAGCTTCTTCGCCGCCCCGCCCATGCGGTAGAGCTTGAAATAGAGCCATGCGGCGACGCAGCGGCGCAGAGTGCCGAAGCTCAGCTTTCCGCCGTAGAAATCGCGCACGACATCGTCGGCGAGAATCGGCAGAGTGACCTCTTTATACATGGCGTTCGTGCCCGCCGAGACGAACTCGCCGGCTCGGCAGCCCTCTCTGAGCAGCGCGGAATCGACATTGAAAGCCGCGAGTGCATACGCCTCATATGCGCTATTTTCAAAAAACGGCTTTGCCGCCGCGCAGAACATATCGAAAGCGCTCTCCTTTTCGGCTCCGTCAAGTCCGCAGTAGGCGGAGAGCAGGAGCGTCAGCGCGGAGAGCCCGCCCGCGGGCGAGACGCTTTCTGCCGTAATGCCGAAGGTCTGCGCGGTATATTCTATCGGCTTTGCGCCGTAGAGCAGCACCTCGTGCAGGGGCTTGAAGCTTTCATATGCGGCATACTCGGCGGCAAATGCTGCAAAGCCCGCCGCGTCCGCAGACAGAAGTTCCATTTTATGCTCGCTTATAACCTCGGAGCGCATGACAAAATTCACGCCGACTGCGGGCGAAAATGCCTCATGCTCCGAAAAGCTGTCGCGGTAGAGCTTGCGCGGCGCGTCAATCTCCGATTCCGCCGCGTTAAAGACGGCGGCGCCGTCGAGCAAGCCGACAAATCCGGGCGCGAAGGTAGTATTCGGCTCGGCGAACATGACAAGCGACGCATCGGGCGAAGCGAGAACGGAATTCACCGCCTCCAAAGAGCCGTGCGCAAAATCCAGCCTGCCGGTTTCAGCCGGCTTCGGGAATTTTCCGGCGTCCGCGTTATCCGTGCAGAGAACAAGACGCACTCCGTCCTCGCGGGTCAAGAGCGAATAAGCGAGATTCACAGTCGTGTCCCCATCGCCGGGACATATAACGCAAAGTTTAAAATTACAGTCCATAAAAGTTTCTCCGATTGCAAAGCGCCTCCGCAAAGAACGATCTGTGCGGAGGCAACTTATTTATTTTTGTTATACCGTCAGTGCGGCGGCGGCAACCGCGCCCGCCATGAGAAGAATGTTGAGCGCATATCTCTCAAGGAACGCGCCCGCAACAATAACGGCGGTCGGGATAAAGAGCACTATCTTTACGAATAAGTTGGCTCCGTCCTTGCCGTAGAGCGCGTGCCACAGACCGATGGCGTCCTCCATGAGCGGATACTGATTCGCGCACAGGGAGAAGCCGAGGTAGAACATAAGGCAGCAGACAATGAACATGAGCGCCGTAGAGGAATCGGCGGGAACCTTGAAGAAGAACAGTCCCGCAAAGCCCATATAGAGCATGGGCGCGCCGATTATCGCGTTAAACAGACCGGGCAGCAGGCAATAGAAGAAGGCCTTTGCCTTGCTGTCTATCGCGTCATGCTCGACGTGGCCGCAGCCGTCGGTGTTTCTTAAATATTTCGTATCCTCAACGGGGATGCTGAACGCTCTGGCTATAAGATGCTCGAAGAAAGCCTTTATATATGCACCCGGGAAGGTGAGCACCTTGCCGATTAAATAGATAACAGTTGAAATCATGAGATGACACCTCCGTCAGTGATGAAGACTTGCTCGACGGTCTTTTTGCCCGCAAGGCAGTCCGTGACAACCGAGCTTACCTCATAGTTATAGGTCTTGAGATAATCCTGCATCGACTTGTAGGTCTCATCGTCCTTTGCAAGTCCCGCCGCAAGAGCCGCGGTGTTGAGTATATCGAGCGTAAGGTCGCCGTAGTTCATGGAGAACTGATACGCGGCCTTTCCGCACTCGTTGGCCTTCTTGTAGTCGCCCTTGAGCATATAGGCTATAGCCTCGTTGCGGTAGATATCAGAATCGCCGCCGGAGGCCTCAAGACCCTCCTCGCAGACCTTTATCGCCTCATCATACTTGCCGGTGTACCAATAGAGGTTGGCGCGCAGGCTGTAGGAGGTGTAATCTCCGCTTGCGACTCCCGCCGCGTTCTCGGCCGTGTCAAGCGCGTCGCAGACTTTCGCTGCGCCGTCAACGTCGCCCTTTGCAAGCAGAGCCGTGACCTTCTGCTCATACGCCGAGTAGTAGTTGCGGTTCTTCGCTATCATCTTGTCGGCATATTCTATGGCCTTGGCATAGTCGCCCGAGCGGTAATAATAGTCCGTTATGGTCGGGCCGTAAATCATAAGTCCCTCGGGATATTCCTTTTCCATCTTGAGCAGGAAATCGAGCTGAACGTCAATGCTCTTGTCCGCCTGCATGGCGACAAAGCACTTGTAGTAGTCGATGTACTTATCATCGACACCCTCCTGTCCTCTGAGAGCCTCGAGCTTCTCGATAAGCTCGTCGTAGGGGATATCCTTGGCGTCGGAGTTGATATAGTTCTGGAGAATGGAATACGCCTTCTCCTGCATGGTGTTATAGCTGTTATAGGCCTTGACATACTTACGCACGCCCAAAAGCCTCGCATCCGACTTCACCGCGTCCTCGCCGAGGTTATTTACAAGATATCCGCCCGCGTCTATCTCGCTGTAGCCCCTCGCATAGAGCCTGGCGGTCATGACGGTCTCGCTGTAGCCGAGGGTGAATATCGTCTGATTGCCGAGGGTCTTTGAAAGATTCGAAACAAAGTCTCTTTTGTTTAGCGCGGCGTTTGCCTCGCTCGCCTGGGACACCTTGTTGAGAGCGGCGTTGACATAACCCTGATTCATAAGGGAATCGGCCTCGAGCATTGCGCTTATCTGAGTGGCGTTTGCGCCCAAAAGCATAAGAGCGAGCAGCGAAACCAACACGCAAAGCAGCGCGGCGACAACGGGACCTCCCTTTATCTTCGTTTTCATCATCTTGGTACGGCAGTCCTCGCAGTAATAGCTGCCCTCTTCGCGGGCCTTCTTCTGGCACAGGCTGCAAAGCGTTCTGTCATACTCAAAGCTTTTCTCTTCTTCGGCAGCCTCGTTCTCGGAAAGCGGCTGCTTGTTTTCTTTATCTGACAAACCGATACCTCCTTGTCCGGTAACATTACCGTTCTATTCTATCAGCTTTCCGATAAAAATTCAAATAAAATCAGACTTTGTTTACAAAAAACTCATAAAAAACCGCCCGCTGCCGAAATATCCGCATATCTCAGGCAAATATCGGAGCAAAATATCTTGTCATATCAACGAAAAACCTGTATAATCAACCTGCATATATATTTAAGCGAAAGGAAGCAGAATATGCTTGAACTGAAAAACGTCTCCTTCTCCGTCGGCAGCGCCGACGACGAACTCGAGATAATCGACGATATCAGCATAACCTTCGACGACGGAAAGTTCGTTGTCATAACAGGCCCCAACGGCGGCGGAAAATCCACGCTTGCAAAGCTCATCATGGGCATAGAGCAGCCGACCGCGGGGCAGATAATCTATAACGGAACGGACATAACGCACATGAGCATAACCGAGCGCGCAAAGCTCGGCATCGGCTACGCGTTCCAGCAGCCGCCGCGCTTCAAGGGGCTCACCGTGCGCAGGCTTCTGAGTCTCGCCCACGGCAGCGAGCTGCCCGAGGACGCGTGCTGCGCGTACCTGACGAGCGTCGGACTCTGCTCGCGCGAATATCTAAACCGCGAGGTTGACGCGTCGCTCTCGGGCGGCGAGGTAAAGCGCGTCGAGATAGCCACTCTCATGGCGCGAAAGGTGGACCTTGCGATTTTCGACGAGCCGGAGGCGGGCATTGACCTTTGGAGCTTCGCCATGCTTGTCGAGAGCTTCCGCTCGATGTGCAAAAACAGATACGAGACTGTTATAGTCATCTCGCACCAGGAGCGCATAATGCAGCTTGCCGACGAGATGATAGTCGTCGAAAAGGGCAAGATACGCACTCGCGGCACAAAGGAAGAGATTCTCCCGCAGCTGCTCGGCGAGCTCGAGGAGAGCTGCGATTTCAACAGAAAGGACGGTGAATAATATGTCCGAGCCGTTAAAGAAAGTCGATATGTCGCTTCTGCACACGATAGCCGATATGGACGGGCTGCCTGCCGCAGGCGCGTTCAACATCAGAAGAAACGGGCAGGGCGTCGCAAGGCAGTCGAGCGAGAATATCACGATAGAGCCCAAAAGCGGCAAGCCCGGCATAGACATATATATAAAGCCGTTCACAAAGGGCGAGGAGGTTCACATCCCCGTCATAATCACCGAGAGCGGAATAAACGATAAGGTGTATAACGATTTTTATGTCGGCGAGGGCGCGGACGTGCTGATAGTCGCGGGCTGCGGCATACACAACTGCGGCGGCGAAAAGACCGAGCACGACGGTATCCACCGCTTCTTCATCGGCAAAAACGCAAAAGTCAAATATGTCGAGAAGCACTACGGCGAGGGCGAGGGCACAGGCGAAAAGATATTAAACCCCGTGACCGAAGTCACCATGGATGAGGGCTCCTACTGCGAGATGGAGATGATTCAGCTCGCGGGCGTCGATTCCACCCTGCGCGAGACGGACGCGTCGCTTGACGCGCGGGCGAAGATAGTCATAACCGAGCGCCTGCTCACTCACGGCAGGCAGAAGGCCCGCTCCAACATGACCGTGAACCTAAACGGCAGGGATTCGAGCGCGCAGATAGTCTCCCGCTCGGTTGCCAAGGACAGCTCCGAGCAGGTGTTCTACCCGAGAGCCGTCGGCAACACCGCCTGCCGCGCCCATGTTCAGTGCGACTCGATAATTATGGACAAGGCAAAGATCCGCTCTATCCCCGAGATAACGGCGAACGATGCCGACGCGCAGATAGTCCACGAGGCCGCCATAGGGCGCATAAACAACGACCAATTATTGAAGCTTATGACCTTCGGACTGACCGAGGAGGAGGCCGAGGAGGTCATAGTCAGCGGTTTTCTTAAATAAATAAAATATTTTTATGCAATAAGTTTAAAAACCACTTGAAAATCCGGACAGATATGTTACAATTACACTGTTTGAGACCGCGCACTCGGCATACGGCCGCGCGGCATTTAAGGAGGTAATAACCAGACATGGAAAAAGCGAAGCAGTATTTCTGTGCTAAGCCGAACGGCAAGCTGCACTACCCGCACACGATTCTCACGGGATTCGGTTTCCTTGCGTCGTCTATCGCATGGGCCATTTACGATCCCTACATAACAAAGATACTCAACTATCTGCTCAGCAACAGCGCCACGATAACCTCGTGGTCGGCAAAGCTCAACGAGGCGTTCCCGAAATTGGCCGAGTTCGCCGCGGCAAACGGTGAGAATGTCACCACCGCCGCGGGCGGCATAACGCTTGTCCCGCTGTTCATCGGTATTATCATGACGTTTGACAACATCTTCGGCGTCATCTTCCAGCCGACCTTCGGCAAGCTCTCCGACAACACCCACTCCCGCTTCGGAAAGCGCCGCCCGTACGTCATCTTCGGCGCACCGATTTCGGCAGTTCTGTTCGCCGTTATACCGTTAGTTGCGATAAAGTTTAATTCTCTCCCGCTGACGATGCTCTTCATCATACTCTTTGTCTTTGTCATGTCGCTCTGGAGAGCTCCCGTCGTTGCGCTCATGCCCGACCTTACCCCGAGCGAGATTCGCTCCGAGGGCAACGCCGTCATCAACCTCATGGGCGGCGTAGGCGGAGCACTCGGCCTGTTCGCGGGCACTATCGTCACGGCTGTCTACTGCGCCGTTACGGGAATCTCCTCGAAGTCCCCCGAGTTCAACGAGCTCAACACCTTCCCCTACGTTTTCCTTCTCGGCGCCGCCGTTATGGTAATCGGTATGCTCATCATCCTCTTCTTCGTCAAGGAGCCCGACAGCCGCATTAAGATAAAGGGCGAGATGAATCAGGCAGCCGACGCAGAGGCAAGACGCAAGGCTGAAAAAGAGGCCGCAAAGGCCGAAAAAGAAGCGAGAAAGAAAGAGAAGCTCACCTCCGGCGAGAGAAGAAGCCTTATCTTCATGCTCATGGGTCTGTTCTTCCTCTTCTGCGGCACGAACGCCATCTCCACCTTCTTCGCTCTGTTTGCGGATGAGATTCTTCATAAGACCGCCGCTCAGGCAACCATCATGACCACCGCCTTTGCCGCCGCCTCCGCAGTCGCCGCCATCCCTGCGGGCTGGCTCGGCAAGAAGTTCGGCCGCAAAAAGACCATACTCGGCGGACTCGCCATATTCATCATCGCTTTCGGCGCATATCTGCTCACCGAGATACTTCACATCAACGCACTCAGCGGAGCGCTCATCTGGATAGCTCTTGTCGTGGGCGGCGCGGCGAATATGTTCATCACCGTCAACACCCTGCCCCTCGTGCTCGAGATAGGCGGCATAGACAAGGTCGGCACCTTCACCGGCTACTACTATACCGCCACCTTCTCAGCGCAGATAGCTACCCCGATAATCTACGGCATCGTCCGTATGTTCACGGGTACCTATATGTCCCTGTTCTACTATTGCCCGATAGCCTTCATCCTCTCGACTCTCTGCATCCTCGTCGTTCACCACGGCGAAGCGATACCCGACGAGATAGTCGAAAAGGTCAAGGAAGAGAACGAGGACTGATAGAAAGTCTTACAGCAAAGCCCCGCCGGGAAATCGGCGGGGCTTTTTCGCCGCAAAAATTTCAAAAAGCTCTTTATTCTCGGACAGTTCTATTGTATAATAAAATCAGAAGTATGCAAAGCGATAAAGAAAGGACAGTATTACCGTGGAAAAGAATAAAGTCAAGCTGACTATCTGCGGCGCAGAATATGTCATAGCCTCGGGAGAAGAAAACAAATACATGATCGAGCTGGGAAACGAGGTCGATGAAAAGATAACCTCTATTCTCCGTCAGAATCCGCGTATCTCCGTGACTCAGGCGGCGGTTCTCGCGGCGCTCGAATTTGCGGATGCAGAGAAAAAGGCAACTTCGGACGCAGAAAAACTGCGTTCAAGCATTCAGGAGTATCTTGAGGACTCGTCGCGCGACAAGCTCAATTGCGAGATTGCGACACGCGAGGCGGACAGGATAGCAAAGGAGTTCGCCGAATACAAGAAGCGTCACGGAGGACGGGATGAATAAGCCGGAGATACTTGCGCCCGCCGGCTCGTTCGACTCGCTTACGGCGGCCGTGCGCTGCGGCGCCGACGCCGTATACCTCGGCGGACGGGAGCTCAACGCGCGCCGCAACGCCGCAAATTTCAGCGACGAGGAGCTGGCGCAGGCGGTCGAATACTGCCATGCGCGCGGGGTCAGGGTTTATATCACGCTCAACACCCTTGTGCGTGACGATGAGACCGAAACGGCGATGAACGCCGTCAGGTGCGCCTGCGATATCAAAGCAGACGCACTTATTTTACAGGATATCGGGCTTGCTTCGCTCGTTCGCGGGGCGGCTCCCGATATGCCGCTGCACGCCTCGACGCAGACCTCGGTTCAGACTCTCGACGGGATAAAGCTTCTCGCGGATTTGGGCTTTTGCCGCGCGGTGCTCCCGAGAGAGCTTTCAAAAAAAGAGATAGAAAAAATAGCCGCGCAGTCGCCGATAGAGCTTGAATTATTCGTCCACGGCGCGCTGTGCATGTGCCTGTCGGGTCAGTGTCAGCTGAGCGCCGTGCTCGGCTCGCGCTCGGGCAACAGAGGCCTGTGCGCCCAGCCGTGCAGACTGCCGTTTTCGGCAGAGGGCGGCACGGGGCATGACCTGAGCCTCAAGGATATGTCGCTTATCGAATATCTGCCGGAGCTTGCGCAGATGGGCATTGTCTCATTTAAAATAGAGGGGCGCATGAAGCGGCCGGAGTATGTCGCCGCCGCCGTGACCGCCTGCAAAAAGAGTCTTGCGGGCGAGGATGCCGCCGGCTATGAGCGCACGCTCGGCGCGGTGTTTTCCCGCTCCGGATTTACCTCCGGCTACTATGACGGCGCTCTCGGGCGCGATATGTTCGGCGTGCGCCGCAAGGAGGACGTGACCGCCGCAAAGGAGGTGCTCGCGCCTCTCGCCGCTCTGTATGACGGCGAACAGCCGCTGATAAGAGCCGATATGTATCTCTCGGCGCAGGTCGGAGAAAAGGCGGGGCTCGCCGTTAAGGCCGCCGGCAAGAGCATCTTTGCCGAATCCGACAGCGCCGTGCAAAAGGCGCAGAACAGAGCCGTAGGCCGCGAGGAGACAGAGACGCGGCTTCGCAAATGCGGCTCGACGCAGTTCTATGCCGGGGATATTGAGACAGACATCGGAGACGATATATTTTTAAGCGCGGCGGAGATAAACTCGCTTCGCAGAAAAGCGCTCTCGGCGCTCGAGAAAAAAATCGCCGAGCGCGAGGAAATCCCGTTTTATCCTCAGCAGACGGCAATTAAACGCCGCCGCTCCAAAAACCGCGGCTATGTCATAAGATTGAAAAGCGTCTCGCAGCTGCCCTCAGACCTCTCTCTCGTGCGGCGCGTGATACTGCCCCTCGACATTGACGCCAAAACAGTCGACTCGCTCAAGGAGAAAAAGATTCAGCCGGCGGTCGAGATTCCCGCCGCTGTTTTCGGCGGCGGCTCGGCGGTTTACAACGCCATTGTCAACGCGCGCAAAAACGGCGTTTCTCTCGCCGCGGTCTGCTCTCTCGACGGCGCGGCCATAGCAAAAAAAGCGGGCATGAAGCTCTGCGCTCTGCCCGGGACAAATATATTCAACACCTTTTCGCTCGACGAATTCGAGCGCCTCGGCTTCACCGACGCGGTGCTGAGCACGGAGCTAAAGCTCACCCAATGCGCCGCGCTCGGCGGACATCTTCCTCGAGGAGTGTTCGCCTACGGGCGGCTGCCGCTGATGCAGACGAGAAACTGCCCCGTTAAAAACGGCACGACCTGCGCCCAATGCCGCAAGCACGGCTTTTTGACGGACAGAATGGGAGTCAAATTCCCCGTCGAGTGCACGCCGTTCGCCTCGACCCTGCTAAACAGTGTGCCGGTAGTCGAGAGCGACAAGCGCGAGCAGTTTGAATTTGCGGATTTCTCGCTGCTGTGGTTTACGACCGAGACAAAGGACGAATGCGAAAAAATTCTCGAAAGCTACCGCAGGGGCGACGCCCCGCAGGGTGAATTTACGCGCGGACTTCTCTACCGCGGCGTCGAATAAAAGGAGACATATCATGCTCACACTCAAAATGAAAAAAATGCGCCCCGGCGCAATAATTCCGAAGCGTGCGACAGCGGGCAGCGCGGGATTGGATCTGTGCGCCTGCACCGAGGGCGAGGTGGTTCTCAAGGCGGGCGAGCGCACCGTGATACCAACGGGCATAGCCATCGCCATAGAAAACAACGAGACCGCCGCGTTTATTTATGCACGCAGCGGACTCGGGATAAAGCACGGTATTTCGCTCTCGAACGGAGTCGGAGTCATTGACAGCGACTACAGAGGCGAGATATGCGTAGGGCTGATAAACACCTCGAACGAGGACTACACGATACAGCCCGGTGAGAGGATAGCCCAGCTTGTCCTCGCCCCCGTCATTCCCGCAGAACCCGCAGAGGTCGAGGACCTCGACGAGACGGAGCGCGGCGCGGGCGGCTTCGGCTCAACCGGCAGATGAATTTTTCCTGTTTTTGAAGAACTTTATCACCCACCAGATTATCACGACGGGGATGCAGCAGACTATGACGAGAACTATCTTATCCATGGGGATGTAGTCATATATGCCGTCGCCCAAGATAGTAAAAAGTATAACGCGCGGCATTATTCCGCCGATTGAAAGGAGCGCATATTTCCAAAACGGCAGCTTCGTTGCGCCGAGGAAAAGGCTGACAAAGTCAATCGGGAACACGGGCAGCAGGCGCACCAAAAAGAGCGCGGAGAGCTTCTTTCCGTCGCCTAAGGCGAGCACCTTATCCCCCGCCTTGCTCCCCTTGAGCCGCTTCTCGACATATTCTCCGCCGAGAAACCAACCGAGCAGATAGGTCGCGGTTATTTCGAGCGCGATACCCGCGAGGTTTATCGCAATGGCCGAGGGCGTGGGGAACGCCATGCCGACGGAAATATATATCATCGACGCGGGTATTATAAACAGCACGGATTTCACGGCATAAACGCCGATTATCACCGCCACCGCGGCGGCAGTGCTCCCCGCCCCGTCGAC
>OKSC01001343.1_pt1 | contig 24133 bp, 25 predicted proteins | sample 1601161 | NCBI WGS metagenome assembly OKSC01 (sample SAMEA3541552, study PRJEB24748) | human gut metagenome | biome: human gut; feature: human-associated habitat; material: faeces | place: China | collected 2012
GTTCCGGGGGCTTCGGCGCTTGCCGCGGCGCCGTTTTTTTCAGCCTCGTCGGTTTTGATTTCCGGCATATCGATGTCTCCGTAATTCGAAATTTTTACGATACGTACGCCCGACGCGGGGACGTATACGAATCTATTATACCATATCGGCGAAAAAAATACAAGACTTTCGCGATAAGTTTTGCCGATTGCGCTTTATATTTTTGTTTTATAATTGTTGACAAGGGAAAACGAGAGAGAAAAGAAGAAAAGTTTCCCTGTCGAAGTCGTAAAACAGGAGCAAAGAGAAAAATGAACGCAGGCGATTTGAAAAATAGTTTTGAAGTTCGTCTTATATCCTTTTTACGCAATAATTATACACTTCCCTCTCGTTTCGAAAAACAGATTACGTCGGAAAAGGCGTAGTCTGTTTTTACTATATTATATATGTCGGGCAAAACTCCTTATGAAAAGACGGCAGACGTCATAAAAAAGCAAGTGCAAGTCTTGCGCCCGACAACCGCCGTGAGTGACGGCGCAAAGTCACTCCCCCTTAGATACAACGGCGCATAGCCTTGTAAATATATTTTAAACGGCGAATAGCCAAAGGAGAAACAATTATGCAGGTAAATTTATTCAAGAGAAGAGTTCCGTATGTGGACAAAGACGGCGAAAACAAGATTGCGACGAATTTTTTCGTTTCGTGCGGTGATATTCTCGTACCCGTGGAAGTGAAATACTTCGAGAACAAAGAAACGGGCAGAGACGATCGGTATTTTGAACGCAAAACGTTGTTGTCGGCATTTGCGGATACGTTACCCGAACGCCCGAAGAAAGACGAAGCGCAAGCTTTCACGCCCGTTAGCGTACAAGCCTCCGCGCCCGCTGCGCCGAAAGACAAAGCGGGAAAAGCATTGAAAGCCGAACCGATTACGGAAGAAGCCGCGCTCGAAATTCCCTTTTGAGCGTAATGGGCATTTCTACACGGAAAGTATGAGGTGATGAAAAATGTTTATAGAAATCACTTCCGCAAAAGGGAAAATGTACGTAAACGTAAATGAAGTGTTGTTCGTCGCAGAAACGAAGAAGAACACTTCTACGCTGTTTTTAACGGACGGAACAATGCTCGACCTCGATATGACGGGCAAAGAAGTGCAAACCCGCCTGAATAGCACGTCAAAAAACGCCGTTTGCGCCCTTTCCGCCTTAGAAAAATAAAAAAATCGGGCAAAAGGTGCAAAAGGTGCAAAACGGCAAGGCAAAAGCGGACAAGCAAAAAACGCTGAAAGCCTTACGGCACAAGGCAAAACCGACGAAATGCACGAGCGGCGAAGGGGCTTGTCCGAGCCGCTCGGGCAAAAGGTGCAAAAACGGGCAAAAACGGGCAAAAATAAGCCGATTTTACAGAAACATTCAAATCAAGGGGTTAAAAAATGTATTTGAAGCAATGTGAAGTAGAAAGTCGGGTTGAATATTTCAAAGGCGATATACAAGAAATAATCAAGTCGAAGCAGACAATCAAAAAGTGGGCATACATATTACACGATAAAGACGATACCGCGCCGCATTATCATATTTATTTAAATTTCGGCAATTCGGGCGTTGATACAAAGCAGGTAGCCGAGTGGTTCGGGTTACAGGAAAGTCAAGTAAGCAAAATCAAAGGTCGCGCAAGCGATATGCTTTTATATCTCACGCACGGGAATGACAGTCAGCAAAACAAACATCAGTATTCCCCCGCCGAAGTAGTAGCAAACTTTGATTTTCAGACGGCGATAAAAAACGCAAAGATTTTAGGCGATTTCGAGCATTATTCGTATGCACAGCAACTCGAATACGTAAACGGGTTGCCGATCAGCGAAAAAGCGGGCGCATTTACGCAACTTGAAAAGTTATGGCGATTGCAATGCCGTTGGCTGACGTTGCAAACGGACAGACAACTCGAAGTTATGTTTATTTGCGGTAAAGGCGGTACAGGAAAAACGTATTACGCAAAAAAATTCTTGGAAGATCAGAAGCTTGATTATTGCGTATCTTCTTCAAGCAACGATCCGTTTCAGGATTACCTCGGACAAGCAGGAATTATTCTTGACGATCTTCGGGATAAAGCGTTTGAGTTTGAAGATTTATTAAAGATTTTAGACAATAACACGGTATCGAGCGTGCAAAGCCGATTTCAAAACAAGGTATTCAACGGAAAATTGATAGTGATTACTTCTTCCGTTCCCTTGCGGTATTGGTATCGGTTGCAATTCGGAAACGCTTACGATACGTTGGTGCAATTATACCGCCGAATATCTTGTTACGTAGAAGTAACGAAAGAAGAAATCACGGTGTACAACGACGGTGTACAAGATAACGGCACGCCGAGAGGCAACGGACAAATATTTAAAAACAGGCTTTTTGAAACGCGGACGGAAAAACGGCAGGAAAAAACGGACTTCGCGGCGGGCTTTGCCAAAATTTGCGAGCCGCCCGATATCGATGACGTGTTCAAAGGCACGCAGGAAGAAATGAAAGAAGTTAAGGCTATTCCGAAAGAAAAGCCGAAACGCGATAAATAACCGCCCTATCTAATAGGACGGTTACGGGAAGAAATTAACGTTTGATTTCTTCGATTACATTCAATATCGCTTTGGCGATATGTAAAGGCAAAAGAATAATTTCAAAAGCAATTTCTAATATAATGCTGGTAACATTTATAATTTTATTTGCTCTTTTTGAAATTTTCTTCATAGCGGGTTCACCTCCTTTTGGTTGAATTCGCAAAAACGTAGGCTAAACGCCGTGGATCAAGAAAAAGTAGGCTATGCGCCGTGAGGTGAAATAAAAAGGCTTACTCGCCGTGATTTGCGGAAACGGCTTGCGATTCCGCTTTGTTTTTTGGTTTTTGGTTTTTTTTGCAAATTTATTATATCATAACAAAAATGAAAAGTAAAGCGGAAAAATTTGTTAAAAAACTTCGTGAAAGCACGGAGAAATAAATATAAAGGTAGGTAAAAAACAATGTTTAATCAGAAAGGCAAAAGCAAGTACACGCGAGCGCAAAAACGAGCGTATTATTCGGGCATGGGCTACGCTACGGCTTCGAGGAAAAAAGGTATCAATTTCGATAATCCCGAAAATGAAGCCTCGTTTAAAGCAGGGCTGAAACAAGGCGTGGCAATGCTATCACGTACGCCCGACAAATATCCCCCTATCGCGGAAAAGTTGGCAGCGCAGAAAAAATCGAAGTCGGCAAAAGTTACGCCGAAAAAAAGCCGCGGGAAGAAATCGGGTAAATCGGCAACCACTCCGACGGTTGTCGTTGAAGTAAAACAGTAAAAAATACGCGAAGCTGTATGCGATAAGCGGCAAAGGAAAAAAGAAAATGAGTAACAACAGACAGTATAAGAAAAGCAAAATTTTAAACGGAGTTCTGGGCGGGTTGCTTGCTTTGGTGGTTGCAGGCGGCGTAGCCTTTGTGGGCGTGCTTTCTAACGGATTCAAAAATTGGGATAATATAAAACCGCCTGCGCAGGAAGAACCGAACTCGCCCGAAGATAACACGACAAAAGGCGAAGCCAGTATCGAAAACGGCGAAAGCGCGGGTATCAGACTTATGGCGATGAAAATTCCCGTAGCGGACTATAAAACATACGGTGTAAGCGTGCAAGCTGAAACCGCATACACGGTAACGGCAACCGTTTATCCCGAAGACGCGGCGAATAAAAAAGTAGATTGGTCGGTTGCGTTTGCGAACGCAAGTTCGACTTGGGCAAGCGGTAAAAAAGTTACAGATTACGTAACCGTTACCCCCTCTTCGGACGGCGCTTTGACAGCAGTCGTTCAGAACGTTGCGGCGTTCGGCGAACAGATTGTCGTAAAAACCACTTCGCGCGATAATACTTCCGCTTATGCTACTTTGAACGTTGAATATTTACAGCGTACTACCGGTTATTCGTTCTCCGTTGACGGAAAAGTTCTTTCCACTACGGGAACGAAGACTTATACGGCAACCCCGACTTTTGCGGCAACGAAGAACGTTACCGCAGGCGTTACGGTAAATAAATCGTCCGTTTATACCCGTGCGAATACGGACAAAACGGAATATTTCACGATTAAACCCACCGCGGCATTCAAGACCGCTATCACCAACGCAGGACTTAACGCTTCCGACCTTGCCGAATATTCGGGCGGTAGCACGAAAGCCCTTTCCGATTGGTTCGATAAAACCTGGGGTGAAGACCTGTATACGAGCAACGCGCAGAAAAACAAATTGATTTCTGCAATTAAAGGTTTCAGCGGTAACGCATACGAAATTGTAATTTATACCGCGAACGGCGGGGAACAACTTGCAACTTTCGGAATCACGCTCGATTCTTCCGTAATCGAAGGTCAGAAAGGCGTTGAAAGCATTACCACGGATAAGACGGAACTTGTGTTCTGATAAGGAGCGTACATAAATGACAGATAAGAAAAAATTTATATTTTCAAATCTGCTGTCCTTTGTTCTCGGCATCGTAATCGGTGCCGGGGGCTTCGGGATAGTCAGCAATATCAACAAAAACGAAAAGGTTCCCGAACAGACGGCAACCTTGCCCGATAGTGGCGGCGCGATTATCGGTGAAAGCGTCGGTAGCGGGGTAAAAGTTATGTCCGCGAAGATTGCTCCCGAAAACTATGCGGCAAACGGTGTTTCGGCGCAAGCGGAAACGGCTTATACTTTGACTGCTACCGTGTTGCCGGAGAAAGCGTCGAATAAAGCGGTCGATTGGGCTGTTTCGTTCGTTAATCCGTCGAGCGCATGGGCGACGGGTAAGACTGTTACCGACTATGTGACCGTAACTCCGACGGCAGACGGCGCATTGACGGCGAATGTTGAATGTTTGCAAGCCTTTGGCGAACAAATTAAGGTGACGGTCACGAGCCGTAATAATGCCGAGGCGACGGCGACTTGTCTTGTTGATTATGCGGAGCGTGTTGCGGGATATACTCTTACGCTCACAAACGGCGGCGTGACGATTTCTTCTTCCGATCCCGAATATACCGTAACGGGTAACTCTTCTGTTTCTATCAGCAAGGGCGAATATACAAAGACCGTCGGTACTATTGAGGAAAACTTTACGGGAACGTATGTTATTCGCGGTAACGCAAGTTTTGCGGCGAATATGTCGAGTATCGGCGTAAATGCAACGGTGAAACAGGTCAGCGGTTCGGTTGTTCCTGTCGGCGAAGATATTTTTACTTCGTTGTATCAGCTTTCCCCGCAGGGCGGAACGCCTTTTCCTTCGATGAATCAGCTTATGGACTATGCGAACAGCCATACCGATATTCCGTTTGCGGAAGTATATGTGCATTTGGAAGGTGAACATAGCGATTATACTTGTACTTTCTCTTTGTATGGTTCGTCGGGTATTTTCACCTATGAAGTGGAAAACGTATCTTTGAATCCGGATAACATAGTAATTTAGTAAGGCGGTGAATTATGAGCAGTTACAAGACGAACAATTACATAAAACGCACTTCGCGGGTAATTTCGTATTTGCTTGTCGTTTTGCTGTTGCTCGGAATCGTAGGCGCGGGCGCATATTTTCTTACGAAGCCGAACGGTATTTATCTTCGCTACGACGGTAAAATCGTAACGGATAAAACAAGCGGAATCGTTATTCCGTATAAAGCGACGGCAACGTTTAAAATCGAAAATTCGGAAGATTGGGGCGCGTATTCCGTAACCGATTGCATGGTGAAAATCGTGCCGAACGCGGACAAATCTCACGACTTCGACTTCACCGTCGGCGACGATTCCCGCCCCGCCGCGTTTACGAAAGAAAAAGACCTGACGGGCGCTTTCGTCGAAAATTACAACGGCAAAGGCATTACCGTTTCCGAAAACGGCGAATTTACGATTCTTTGTTCTTATAAATCCGTTTCGGAAATATTGCAAGCCGTATATGGTGAAAAAGAAATTCACGCCGAAGCAGACGGGAATTTACTTGAATATCCGTATATCGCGATAAAAGTAACATCCCCCGACGGGAAGCAAACGCTGACGGTGCCGCTCTTGCTGTACGGCGTTGTAACGGGAATCGAACTGAATCCGAGCGAGGTCATTTTCTGATGAAAAAGCAGGTATTGAAAATTTCACGTATCATAGCGACGTTTTTATTAAGCGTGATATCTCTTTTCTGCGGACAGGCAAGCCTGTTCGCTGTTCCCGTTTTCGCCGATTCCGCAAACGTGCAGGAAGCCTTTGAAAACATCAACGTGCTGGACGATCTGAAATCGGATAAAAATTTCAATCTTCTGGAATATCCGTATTATAAAGGCAGTACCTCCGAAATGTATGTAATCAACGTCGTTGAGTTCTGTTATTCGTTCCGTAAGGACAAATCCGACGATTACGGATTATATCTGTACGTTTATAACCCGAACGGGCAGAACATAAAGACGGACAGCCTGCATAATCAGGTCTTAATGGCTACGGCATACAATACGAATCCAGTAACGGAAACCAGTAAGCCCACCGATTACGAATATTTCAAGTTACAATTCTGTTCCGCTTCCGAGGGCGATTACAAGAATTTGTTTTATAAATTCAAGGTAATCGACCATACGGGAGCGAAAGACGGAAAAACAATGCTTGAACGAGTAAACAGCAACGCGCGCAGATACGATATAGCGGAAATTCAATTGCTCGAACAAGGCAAAGACAACGCCGTAGGCTATCCGCTTTCGGGCGCGTATGCCGTAGGAGTAAATACGAAAGAAAGTTACGGAACGTTTTACTTTACGGGCTACGCCAAAGGCTACGGCGCGGACGAATCCGCTGAAAGTACTCTTTCCGTAAAATATTCAAAACTCGATACGATTGAATTATCTTTGAATCATACATATTGGCGTTCGCAAACTTCTTCGCTCGGAAAAAATCACCAAAATCAAGTAGATACCGTGTATTTCGCCGTGCCGAACAGATATTTCGAACAGTACGGAAAATTACAACGTATCAAAGCCGAATGGTATGAGTATAAAACGAAAGATATAATAGTTACAAGCAATAACGATTTTTATAACACGGCAAAAGAGCATATCGGACAAACAAACACGGGAAAAGAAGATGATTGGGGCTACGGAGTACTTTCGAATTATGTAATTCATTCTGCTGCGTATGATATTACCACCTATTCTGCCGATTGGGGTTGGAATGTATCGACCGATTCGTGGCTATCCACGCTTACGGTAGACGAAATAACTCCCGTTTTATATTATTTATTTCTTACAAATAATATCTCTTCGTATGATCCATATAAATCGGCAACTGAAACAGGCGGAATTAAAAGTACGGATCTTTATTCCCGTATGTTGGAAATCAGCGAAAAACTTGGCGGCGATAAAATCGAAAGCAAAGACGGAAAATTGATTTCTGCAATTTTCGAGGACGATATAGACGAAAGCAGAAAACGGAATGACGAGCTCGGAACAATAAAAAGAGGCTATTCCTGTTACGATTTCGATGCCGAACTCAGCATAGACAAGTGGCAATCTTGGGACGATACAAAACCTTCTTTTTGGGATAATGCAGAAAATTATGGATTTTGGAAAACTCTTTTTAAAGACATTCCGCATGAAGAAGGAAAAGATGTTCAGCCGATAATCGATTTGAAAAACAGTGATTTCAGCGGGACTTCTGCCGAGATTGCCGAAAATTTAATGGTCAATCCGAATGACGTTTCTGCTTTACAAGAATATTATAACGCAAATAAAGACGATTATCACGTGATTGCATTTCGTTTTGCCGTTACCGATTATTATTCCGCGCCAAGCGTGATTAAAAATTATAACAACGGAAAAACCATTAGCGGACAAGCCTATCGTGCGAAACAAAGCGTATTTTTCGATTTCAACGTGATTCAACTTACATTTAACGATAACGGCGAATATACGGTGATTCCCGTTGTATCGAATCCGATTGACATAATCAATGATATAACCTCGCCTACACAATTTCCCGATAAAAATTTCGATTTGAAAAAACTATTACAAATTATTCTCGGCGGGTTGCTTCTGATTGTTTTGCTTGTGGTTTTAATGCCGATTTTGCCGACGATTATAAGCGTAATAATCAAAATCATATTGCTTCCGTTCAGAATGATTACGGCGATATTCAAAACGATATTCCATAAACGGGAATAAAAACGTGCCGTTCGGGGTGAATCTTCGCTCCGTTCGGCACGATAAAAAGATTATAAATCGGAAATGAATTTATCGCGGTTTGAATATTTCTCGTTTGCAGAACGGATATTCGTTTTAAGATTGTTGCGGTAAACTTCTTTCCCGTTTATATATTTTCCTTTTTTGCGGGCGTGATTGATTTCTTTCCCCGTTTGTTTGTACGATTTTGCGTGCGCGTTATCTAAGTCGCGGTGCAATAGCGAATCGTTACAACTTCTTACGAGAAATTTAAACCCTGCAAAAAGCAAACTCATAGCGGCATACCCCCTTATTTTTATTTCAAAGTTACCACCTTTGATACGCTTATTATAGCAAAATAAGGGCGGTATGTCAACGCTATGTATTTACGAGGTATTTACAATGAAAAAGAAAAAAACGCCGATAAACGGCGATAACAAGAAAAGATTTCAACCGCATTTCCGAAAGGCTTACAATGGAAAGTTTACAGGACATCCACAGTACATTTATGCAGACGATGAAAAAATGTACAAAATTATCGGCATAACTTCTTCACCTAAAACAAACGGTGTCGATAATATACCTTTGGAGTGCAACCCCGAGCCAAAAAATAAAAAAAAGGCTTATGTCCGTCCTAAACCCGATAAAGAGAATAAAGGTGCATTTGGCGAAAGATTAAAAGGGTGGAAGTTTACGGGGAACGACAAAGAAAAAGTGCGAATCATAATCGAAACGCACGATAAAAAGAAAAAATGAACAAAAAAAGAAAGGTCGCGAACCGATAAAATCGTTTTTACGCCCGTTCAAGCCTTGCGGCGAACGTAACCTTTCTATGTTCTAATTATACCCTATCAGCAGACGAAAGTCAATTAAAAATAGCAAACAAACAGAAAAATACAATGAAAATTTATAAAAAACTGTTACGAATATTATTAGTACTCACAATTACCGCCGTTATAGGCTATTTTATTTTTACAGGTTGCCCCGTATGAAAAAGATATTAAAAAAAATCAAACAAATCGATTATCGGCACTACATAGCGGTTGCGCTCACAATGGGCGTAGCCGCGTTCTACTTTCGATTTCCGTATGCGCTCGGCAGACTGATAGAAGGCGTGCGGGATATGGGCGTATCGATTGGCTACTACTTCGCGAAATTGTTCGGCGGCGGCGCAGATTTTCCCGCCACCGTAAACAACTACCCGAAAGTACCGTTTTTCGCTTCGGGAACGCAGGAAAACACGCCGAATTTTCCGCTCCCAGCCACGTTCGCCGAATTTAAAGCGAAATGGGTGTTGTATTGGCAAACGTTCATTAAAAAAGAAAACGTATTTGCGTATTTCAGCGCGCTCGCCAAGGGCTTACGTTATTTTTTGTGTGTGCTTTTGTTCGGCTTCCCTGTGATAATAGTAATCGTTATTCTGCTTCGCCGTGCAAGCGGTACGATAAACACCGACCACGGCAAGGAAAGTAAGCCACTCAAAATCTTTAAAAAATGCGTAAGCAAAACGTATATCCCCGTAAAATCGTGGTGTCTGTCGTTTGTCGATTTTTTGAAAACTCATTCGGCGTATTATAAAATATGGCTTTGCCTTTGGCTGTTTTACTTTAACGCGTTTACGATTGTATGCGAATTTATCGCTTATTACTTCTATTTCGTGGTGTCGTTCGATTTCGTCAATTTGTATCGGCAATTATATAAACTGTTTTTCGATTTATGGGCGGTGATTGATTTCACGCCGCCGTGGCTGCTTGTGATTTTCGGCGTATGGCTGCTGAATAAAATCGCAATCGGTATCGGGTACGCGGAATTGTATCACGGCGAAAACTGCAATCGCGGATTTATCAACGAACGCGGCGTTGTAACGGTGGTTTACGGCTCTATGGGTGTGGGAAAAACGGCGTTTATCACGGATATGGCGTTATCGGCGGAAGTTCAGCAACGCGACGACGCGCTTGAAATTATCCTTGAATGCGATATGAAATTTCCGTGTTTCCCTTGGATAAACTTAGAGGACGAACTAAAAACAGCGATTGAAAATCATATCGTGTTTTCCGTGCCGTCCTGCGTAAAGTTTATGCGCGAAAAGTTTCTCGCGTGGTATAAAGAACCGACGGACGAAAACATTTTCGGCTATGATTTCCGCCGTTACGGTTTGGAATACGATGACGGATTACAACTCACTTATATCTGGAACGTTCTCAAAGACTACGCCTGCGCGTATCTCATTTATACCGTAAAATCGTCTTTGATTCTCTCGAATTATTCTATCCGTACCGATATGCTTTTATCGGACGTAGGTAATTTCCCGATATGGAACGCAGATTTTTTCAAGCGCGACAGTCGGCTGTTGGATAGTTTTTCGCGGCACGCGCACATTCTCGACTTCGATATGCTTCGGCTCGGCAAAACAATGCTCGAACACAACCCGAACGCAACGGCTTTCGGCTTCGGCGTGTACGTGATTTCGGAAATAGACAAGGAACGCAAGAATACTCCCGAACTCGCCGAAATCAAGCGCGACGATAAAAAATGCAATCAGAAAAACGACCTTTTCAACGTCCTTGTAAAAATGAGCCGCCATGCGTGCGTTGTAGCGAATCGGGTATTCGTGAAAATCTTCGCCGACCTGCAACGCCCCGAAAGTCTCGGCGCGGATACGCGCGAACTCGGCGAAGTGGTTTTTATCAAAGAGAAAAGCGATCCCGCGCTGACTTTGCCGTTTTTTGCGCCGTTCTATTTCTTCGAGCTTCTGTTTTTGTGGGCGAAATCGAAGTTTGACGGCGCGTATCTCAATCACCGATACACCCGCGGCGATTATACGCTTTTGCCGTATCTTTTAAAATGCGTGTACGCGAAAATGTTTCATTTGAATCAAAGAACGTATAACACGTTCGGGCGGCAAACAATGCTTCTCGAAGTAGAAAGCGGAAGAATGGACGGCTTAGCCGATAAGAAGAAATATTATCGGCAGTTTAAAAAGATTTGGTCGGGAAGATATGCCACCGACTGCCTTTCGGCGATTTTCACCGATCGTGCCGAAGTGAATACGATCGGCATTGACGATATGAAAACGTATCATACCATTATCGCCACCAACGACGAATTGAAATTGCAGAACAGCCACTTTCAAGCGGAAATCAGCAAAATCACGAATGCAGAAAAAATGGAAAAAGCAAAGGCATAGAAAAAGGCGGGGCGTTACGCTCCGTCTTTCACTTTGTACTTTGCTTTGTGCGGTTTGTACTTTTTTGAAAATCTTCGGCGGTATTCCTCGCACGGGCGATTGTCGCAAGATTTTTCCGCGTGCGGACAATGATTTAAACAAAATTCAAGCTTCGTCAATGGTTTACCCTCACTCGAATTTCGTCAAATCGAACTCGTATTCGGGATAAACGCAATACCCGCTCGCGGCATAATTCCCCGTAGGTTTCGCGATTTTATTTTCCGTGAGAAATTGCTCGATATTCGGCAGATTGTTCGTGTCTACAAAATTTATATTCGGCTTGTTTTTACTTAAATTCGCCGCTATATTTACCGTAATTCTTGCTACGGGTACGCCGTCTTCGTCTATCATTTGCGCGGCAAGGCGTTTATTGTTTTTGTATGTATTCGCTTTTAAAGTAACTTTATATTCTTCGTTGTAATGTCTGAAAATGTATTTTTGCATAATTTACCTCGTTTTAATCTCTTTCGGTTTCTGCGTAGCACCACGAACGCGGCGGGCGGGTTATAACGTAGTGGCACACCGTATCATAAGTATCGTAACACCCGCCGTGATATAACGCGTATTCTTCCTCGTCGGGCGAGAGAATAACCGAACCGTGTCTACAACCTATACAGTATTGAAATTTATCGGGGCAGGGTTTGTAAAAATCGGATAATTCTTTCGGCTTATCGTAAACTTTTAAATTTGTTATGTGCATTTCGGAAACGTCTTTATAGTCTTTGCCGCTGTATTCCCGTATTTCTTCTTCGGAAACGCAAGCAACTTTCGGCAAATGGGCGGGTATGCCCATACAAATACGCCATTCGGTAATTTTGTCGCATATCCATTCGTTTACCACTTTGTGCCGTCCGTTTGCGCCGCATTCATAAGTCAGAACTTTGAACGGTAATTCGCATTTCGGCGGCTTTAACCGTAATTCCGCCGTTTTTAACCCCGCTTCGATATTGTGGTTATGCTCTGCTCTGATTGACATTAAAATTTCTTTCATTGATTTTACCTTTCCCATTTGTATTTGTCGATTTCTTTGATATGCTCGATACTCGGATATTGTTTTTTCAGTTTCTCGAAGCGTTTTAGCGCGGCGGCGCGTTCCTTGCCCGAATAGGTTTCTTCTAACGTGATTTCGGGCGAAATTCCGCTTTCTTCGTATATCTTCGATACGCTCACGGTATACCATTTTTTATTGCGATATGGGTCTATCGTGCGTTTCACTTTTAATTGCAGGTGATATGCCGCCGTGCAAAGGGCTTGCGCACGTTCGTACAACGTTTTTCGGTACGCTTTCAGCACTTCGATATATTTCTGCATTTCGGCGATTTCCCGCACGGCGCGCCGATCTTCTGCCGTGATTCGGCGCATATTGTCGATACAGTCCGCGCGCGTGTGGTAAATATCTACGCGCTCGTTCGCTTCTTTCGCGGGACTTCCGTATCGGCTGAAAAATTCGTCAAGGTTGTTCATTTCGTTCCGTCCTTTTCAAGTTCGAGTATTTCCATTTTAAACGGAGCTTTGCCGCCGCAAATTTTCAGCCACCCGCGCCGATCCCGTTCCGCTTCTTCTTTCGTGTCGTACAATGTGCCGTACTTCTTTTTCCCGTTTTGTAAAGTTACTTCTAATACGTATTTCTTCATATTCTCGTTTCCTTTCCGTCGGATATGCCGCCGACGGTCGGTTTATTTTAATTTGTAATCTTTTGTTGTATATCTGCCGTTTAAGTCGTTGTCGATATAATCAAAGCGGCGAATATATGCGTCGTGATAAGGCTTGCCGTCAATCATTCTTTTTAGTTCCGCTCTTGCTTGTTTTAATGTCGGAAACTCTACGACATCAAAATCACCGCCGTCCGTTCTACATAAAACTGCTTCGTAAATAGTTCTCATTCTTAACTCCTTTGCGGGATTTATGCCGCCCGCGGTCGGCGCTCTGATTGATTGCTTACTTTATGGCGTTCCTTAATTCGATAATCTTTTTTATCCGCGTTTCTTCGCTTGCCCCCGGATTTTCTTCGTCAAATTTTTTCAATCTGATTCGCAACATACGATAGCGAAGCGCTTCGCCGGCGCTGGCTTCTATGCCTATTTCAAAACCGTTTAACTGCCGTTTCAGTTTTCCGTGTTCGTCAAGTTCCGCATAGGGAATCGTTCCGTAATATTCCCCGTTTTTATAGCATTCGGGCAAGCCCTCTTTTTTATCTCTAATCAGCACGAATTTTTCGTTTTCGATCACTACGCATTTCGTTAAAACTTCCATTTTTCTTTTGCTCCTTTGTTTTTTCTTGCGGGAACGGCTTACGCCGCCCCCGTGATTCGTCTTGTTTCGTCCTTGCGCTCTCTGATCTTCTCGCTTCCGTACTGGTCGCGGATTTCGTCCATCGTCAATTTGTGTTTGTTTTTCTTCGGCTCTTCGTCCGTCCACGCCCACGCCCGCTTTTTCGAGCAGTAGAAGAAACCGAGGTTTTTCAACTCGTCTTTGCACTCGTACGCGTTGAACGCCCACAACCAGCACCCGCAAAGCTCTAAATCGATATTGAAGCCCATAACGGCATTGATTATTTCGCGGAATCTGTCGGGCGCGTCGGCGGTCGCGGTTTCGCTCGTGTACGTTTCGCCTGTTGCGCTTTTGTGCGTATTCCATACCCGCGCCTTTAAATCGTTGTACTCGGCATTGATTTTTTGCATATCTTCCACGCGCCCGCCGTGGTCGGGGTGGTGTTCCATTGCTAATTTTTTGTATTGACTGTAGAGTTCTTCTTTGCTCGTTACGTTCTTGAAAAATTCGTATTTCATTCGAGTATACCTCATTAAAAAATTTTTTTCGGCTCTGCGCCCTGTTTTCGCTTGCGTTTTATTTTCCGCTATGCTATAATTGAAGAAAGTCAGATGCAGGGCGGGCAGGTAATCGCCCCGCACCTTGGTTAGCCGTTCGGGGGAGCTTTGGAAACTTTAACCCCGTTCGGCTTTGCTTTAATTCCTACGTCGTTAAACTTATCGGGTTATAAACTCAATAAGTTTAACGATTTTTTCGTCTGTCCAGCCTTGCGCCCGCAAGTACTGTATCAAGCGAAAGATTTCGCCGCCTGTCATTTCGTCCATTTTCCTTTTACCTGCCTTTTTTATATTCACGGCTTGCGCCGCGTTGACCTTTTACCGCTTACCCGACGAACCGAGAACGGAACTCGTTCCATTTTCGGGAGCCTCGCGGGGTTTGGTTCCGCTTGGCTCCGTTGTTCGGTGGTTTTGTTCCACTTCCGATCGCCTCAAAATCACAAGACTACGCCGCACGGGCGGGAACCTTTACTTTTCGTAGAAAAGCGCGGCACGCGGGTTCCCACCTTGTAACAAATCTATTCTTTTCGGCAGAAAAGCGCGGTACGCGGATTTGACAAGGTGAGTGCGCCGTAGTAAGGTGATACAGAGGCAGGCACAGGAAGGGGAACAGCCGAACGCCCTTAGGAGACAAGTGAAACCTAAGGGGCAAGACCCCTTTTCTGATTCAAGCCGTATAAAGAAAAGTACGCTTTTCTCGCGGCAAGATTGCAAGCGGTTTAGCGTGAAATCGCCGCGCTTGCGGCGATTTCAAAGGAAGCTTAATTTTAGCAATATAGCAAAATAACGTGGCTTACACGATTTAAGGGGGTTACCCGTTTATGAAAAAAGGATCGAAATACATTACAAGAACGCAAAGACTTATGCTCGAAGATTGCTTCAACGCGAAACTGTCAAAGAAAAAAATCGCGCAGAAAATAGGTATGTCGCTATCTACCGTGTACCGTGAATTAGAGCGCGGAAAATGCACAAAACGTAGAAAAAAATACGACTGTTACGGCTCTTGCGGTTATGACGAATTTATATCGTATAGCGCTGATTTGGCGGAAGAACGGGCAAAACTTGAAATGACGAAAAAAGGCGCACCGATTAAACTCGGGAAAGATTTCACTTTCGCCGAATACGTTGAAAAACGCGTTATAAAAGATAAAATTTCGCCTTGCGTTCTTATCGGCGAAATGAAAAAATCGGGAAAATTTCAAACGGACGTCAGCAAAAGCACGTTGTACCGATACATTTCGCGCGGGTTCTTTTTGCATTTGCGTATGAAACATTTGCCATGCTACAAAAAGAAAAAGCATTACAGAAAAACAACCATTCAACGCGCCCCGCGCGGTACTTCCATTGAAAAACGACCGATTTGTATTCTTCAAAGAAAAATTTTCGGGCATTGGGAAATGGACTGCGTTGTGGGGTGTTCCTTGCCCACGTTGTTGGTGCTTTCCGAACGGAAAACAAGAAAAGAAATTATTATTCGTATTCCCGACAAAACAACGAAAAGCGTTGTTCACGCGTTGAATACGTTAGAGAAAAACTACGGCAAACGTTTTTCAAAAATTTTTAGAAGTATTACGGTGGATAACGGCGTTGAATTTTCCGATTGTTCGGGTATGGAAGAATCTATATTCGGCGGTACTCGAACAATGTTGTATTATTGCCACCCGTATACTTCGTGCGAACGCGGAACAAACGAACGACTCAACCGAGATATACGGAAGATATTTCCGAAAGGTACAGACTTCGCAAAAGTAACGGATAAACAAGTAAAGCGTTGCGAAGATTGGGTCAATCATTACCCGCGGGAAATATTCGATTTCGGTAATTCCGCCGAACGATTTGAAGAAGAGTTAGCGAAAATCGCTTAACGATTATTTTTTATGTAACGTAAATAAGCCGCCCTTTCGGACGGCTTTTCGGCGTTTCGATTGTTTTTGTTTATTTAAGATTTTTTCGGCGGAAAACGAGCAGCGGGATAGGTTTTTCTACCTATCCCGCTCTATTTTAGCATATTTTTAAAAATTTTTTTAAGTCTTTTCCTTTTTTTGTCAAAATTTACTTGACAATACACGATTGCGCTTTATTTAAGGAAAAAATATGCCGAAACCTAAAAATCGGGCGGGTTTCGCAGATTTATTCGCTGATTTAATTGCAATTTTTCCGCGAAAGTTGTATAATGAAGAAAATCGCTGTACAAACGTTACGAAAAGCATAAGGAGAAGTTTGAATTATGATCGACATCAATCTCATCAGGACGAATCCCGATAAAGTGCGGGAAAATATCCGCAAAAAGTTTCAGGATAAAAAATTACCGCTGGTGGACGAGGTTCTTTCGCTGGACGCGAAACGCCGCGCGTTAATCGCCGAGGGGGATTCCCTCCGCGCCGCGCGCAATTCCCTTTCCAAGCAGGTGGGCGTGCTGATGAAAGAAGGCAAAAAAGACGAAGCGGAAAAGGTGAAAGCGCAGGTAACCGCCGACGCCGCACGCCTTGCGGAGATAGAAAAGGAAAACGAGGCCGCGGACGAGGCGCTGAAAAAAGCGATGATGGCGATTCCGAATATCATCGCCGACGACGTGCCTATCGGTAAAGACGATTCTGAGAACGTGGAACTCAAACGGTTCGGCGAGCCCGTCGTGCCCGATTTCGAAGTGCCGTATCATCTGGATATTCTGGAAAGACTGGACGGCATCGACGTGGATTCCGCGCGCCGCACTTCCGGACAGGGCTTTTATTATCTTACGGGCGATATTGCCCGTCTGCATTCCGCCGTGCTTACCTATGCCCGCGATTTCATGATAGATAAGGGCTTCACGTACGTGATTCCGCCGTATATGATTCACGGCGACGTGGTTTCGGGCGTGATGAGCTTCGACGAAATGGACAATATGATGTACAAGATCGAAGGCGAGGACCTGTATCTTATCGGCACTTCCGAACATTCGATGATCGGCAGATTCATGGGACAGATCATCGACGGCGCGAAGCTGCCGTTGACGCTGACGAGCTATTCGCCCTGCTTCCGGAAAGAAAAGGGCGCGCACGGCATCGAGGAACGCGGCATTTATCGTATTCACCAGTTTGAAAAGCAGGAAATGATTGTGGTGTGCCGCCCCGAAGAAAGCGACGCGTGGTACGAAAAACTCTGGCAGTATACGGTGGAATTGTTCCGTTCGATGGAAATTCCCGTACGCCAGCTGGGTTGCTGTTCGGGAGATCTTGCCGATCTGAAATACAAGAGCTGCGACGTGGAAGCGTGGTCGCCCAGACAGAAGAAATATTTCGAAGTGGGTTCGTGTTCGAACCTGACGGACGCGCAGGCGCGCAGACTTTCCATCCGCTATAAGGATACGGACGGCAAAACGAAACTGGCGCACACCCTGAACAACACGGTGGTGGCGCCGCCGAGAATGCTGATTGCGTTTGTGGAAAACCATCTGCAGGCGGACGGCAGCGTTACGATTCCCGAAGTGTTGCAGCCGTATATGGGCGGAAAGAAAGTGATTCTTCCCACGAAATAAACCGACGGAAAAACACCGCGCGCAGTTTTTTTGATGAAATGGCTGCGGCGCGGCGTTTTTTGCTTTGATTTTGCCGAAAATGTATTTGTTTTTTGATATTGAATGCGCCAGCGTGAATAAAAACACGGCGAAAATCTGCGCGTTCGGCTATTGCCTGACCGACGAAGATTTCAACGTGGTGAAAAAAGAGGATATTTTAATCAATCCTCACGGCGGCTTCCATCTTACCGACAGAAGGGGAGAACGGGGGTTGGTTTTGCCGTACGATTACAACGAATTCAAGGAGTGCCCGGATTTTCCCGCGGTGGCGCAGAGAATTTACGCGATGTTGCAGGATAAAGATACGCTTGTGTGCGGGCATGCCACGGGCAACGACGTGAAATATCTGAATCTGGAATCGAAACGTTTTTCTCTGCCCTCGTTCGCGTTTGATTTCGCCGACACGCAGTATGTGTATATGTGCCTGAAAGGGGATATGAAACGGCAGTATTCTCTCGGGAAAATCGCCGAGGAGTTAGGCGTGGAATTTACGCCGCACAGGGCGGCGGACGACGCATACGCCACCATGAAAACCGCCGAGGCGATGAGCAAAGCCGCGGGCGTTTCTTTCCGCGAACTGATGAAAAAGTGCGACATCACGCCCGGCAGAATAGAAAATTACGAAATTACTTCCGTTTCTTCGCGCGCGGGGCGGCGGGCGAAAGAAGAGGCGCGGCAGAAAAAAGAACGGCGCGAAAAGGCGATGGCGGAATTTCACCGTTTTGCCGACGTTTCTTCGAGAAAGCGCAACAAGACGGGCGTGTGGAAAAGCGTGCGCGTAAGCTTTTCGCATCGCATCGAAGAAAACGAAAAAGAGGCGTTTCCGCTGCTGAAGGAACTGCTTGCGGCGGGCGCGAAATATGCGTATAAAAGCGCCGAATGCGATATGTACGTATGCCCGGAGGACGAAAACGGGCTGCGGCGCAGAGCGGCGGAAGAAGCGGGCGCGAAAATCGTTACGGCGGCGGAGTGCCGCGCGGCGCTTTGCGAAGCGCTGCAAAACGAAAAACGAGAGGTGTAGCGGCGGATGGAAACGGTTGATTTACCCGAAAAATTTATAGAAAGAATGCGCGGCGAGCTTCCCGAAAACGAGCGGGAGGCTTTTTTTGCCGTATATTCGCGTGCCGGGTACGAAAAAGGCTTGTTGATCAACTCTTTGAAAATCGACGCCGGAGAATTCGAAAAAATTACTCCGCTGACGCTGGACGGCGCCGTGCCCTGGAACGAAAACGCGCGGTACGTGAAGAACGAAAAGGTGGGCGGCGACCCGTACCACTGCGCGGGGCTTTACTACATGCAGGAGCCTTCGGCGGCGTGCGTTGCGCCGAAAGCAGAGGCGAAACGCGGGGAACGGGTGCTGGATTTATGCGCCGCTCCGGGAGGAAAAACCGTCGCGCTTGCCGCCGCCATGCAGGGAGAGGGGATTCTTGTCTGCAACGAACCCGTGCGGGCGCGGGCGCAGATTCTGCTTTCGAACATCGAGCGGTCGGGCGTGAAAAACGCCGTGGTTCTGAACGCGTATCCCGAAGAAATCTGCGATTATTTTACGGAATATTTCGATAAAATCGTAGCGGACGCGCCTTGTTCCGGCGAGGGGATGTTCCGCAAAAACGCCGAAGAAGCGCGGCGGGAGTGGAGCGAGGAAAACGTGTCGCTGTGCGCCGCGCGGCAGCAAAAAATTCTGGATTCGGCGGCAAAGATGCTGGCGGGCGGCGGCAGACTGGTGTATTCCACATGCACGTTTTCGCGCGAAGAGGACGAGGAGCAGACGCGGGCGTTTTTAGCGCGGCACGCGGAGTTCGGATTGATTTTTGAAGAAAAAATATTGCCGCACAAGGCGCGCGGCGAAGGGCATTATTGCGCCGTATTTGAAAAGACGGGCGGCGGGCGGCGGGATTTGCCCGTGCAGAAAAGCAACGTTTCGCGGCAGACGCAGAATCTGATTGACGAGTTTTGCCTGAAAATTTTCGGCGAGAAGAAGAAATATTGCCTGTACGAAAACGGCGGGGCGGTGTACGCGTTGCCGGATAACTGCTTTTCGTGGCAGAAATTAAAAATTCTTCGCTGCGGCGTAAAGTTAGGCGAAATCAGGAAAAACCGTTTCGAACCCGCCCATGCCTATGCCCTTTCTTTAAAACGAGGCGAAGCGAAAAACGTTGTTTCGCTGAAATACGACGACGCGCGCGTGCAAAAATATCTGCGCGGCGAAGAGATCCCGGCGGACGGATTCGACGACGTTGCGGGTTGGTGCGCGGTGTGCGCGGACGGATTTCCCCTCGGCTGGGGAAAGGCGGCGAACGGCGTGATTAAAAATCATCTGCCGCACGGGTTGCGCCTGTTCGGGTAGAAACTTTCCGGAAAGCCGCGCCGCTTTTGAGAAATAGCCGTTTTTTCGTTCGGCGATTGCCTGCGGAGGACAACGGAAAAGAGGAAAAAGGACATTGAAAATCCCCCGGACGAATGCGTTTGTCCGGGGGATTGATTTAAACGGGTTTATCCGTTTTTATTTTTTTGCGGGTTTCGCGGTTTTGGGCGCTTTCGTTCTGTTCTTCTTTTTCACGATGCGCTGTACGGCAATGCTTACCATGGCAAGAAGCAATACCGCCGCAAGAACAATCGAGCTTGCAAACAGCCAGCCGTTCATGCCGGAAGAAGAGGTATCGTCCTTGTCGTCGCCGTCCGAAGAGTTGTCGTCTTTCGCATCCGCCGTTACGGAAACGTCCGTTTTCGAATAATCCGCAAACGTAATCTTCTGTTCGTGATCTTCGCTTTCGTAGGCGAGGTAGGTAACGTAATCCGCCTTCTTATCGGGGTCGAACTTATAAGTGTCGGAAGTGGAATCGTACGAGGTGTACGCGTTGCCGATGTCGTCTTTATCCAGCGAGGAATCGTACCGCAGGAATTTCGCCGAATCGAGGAACGAGAACGCATAGTATCTTACCGCCGCGCTCTTGTAGAACTCTTCGTCGCTTAAATGCGACTGCGTTTTTGCGCTTTCGACTGTTTCCCGAAGCATCGACGACCAGGTGTCGGAAGTGAGTTCCGTACGGTTATCCGCTGCGAACATTACGTAGCCGCCCGCTTCGAATTCGCTCTTGTTATCGCGCGTGCCGCTCCATACTTCCAGACGGTAGTTCTTCGCTTCGCTGCCGGTGTGGATATAGAACGTGTACGTTCTCCATTCGCCGTTCGTTTCGATGTCCTTGTATTCCAGCGCCGCCGTGCCCTGCGCTTCGGAAGCAATCGTTCTCGGCGTAAGCTTGCCGGCTTTCACCAGATCGTTCAGATCGTACACGCGCACGGTGCACGCTTTGTCGGCATAGTAAATGCCTTTTTCTTCGCCGTCCTTATGATAGAACGCGATGCCGTCCGTGCCTTCGTTGCTCCAGGCGGAAGCGACGTAATTGTACTGTACGCCGCCGTCGGCTACAAGCAGGTTGCCGTCCTCGTCCTCTTCGTAGTTGGAAAGGTTGGCGTAATACTTGTTCTGCAAAGAAGCGTCGTCCGACCACTTCGCGTTTACTTCGTACAAGCCGCGGCTGTTGAGATACAGCGCCGTATCGGTAGAGGACTTGAACGTTTTATCGTTCTTCGGATCTTTCGTGCACACGTTGCCCGTTTTATCGTACCAGTAGGAAACTTTCGGCGTGGCAAGCGCGAGGGACGCGTTGTCCTCGCCGTCGGCGTCGATGAGGTAGATGCTGGCTTTCGCGTTGGACGTTTTCACGCGGACGGAAATCGTTTTATACGAATCGGACGAAATCGAAACCGAAGAGGAAGCGAGATAGCCGTACGATTTGTTCGCGTCCTTATTGAATATCATCAGGGGTTCCGCCGCCTGATCGAATACGGAGGAAGCCGCGCCGAAAATCTCGTTCAGACCTGCCACGCCGCTGTATCTGCCGCCGGCAACGTAATCCGCCGCAAAGTTTTTGTTTACAAGCCCGGCGTAGGGGTTGTTGTCGATGCCGTTATCCGCATTCGGATCGGGCGTGGAAGTAACGTTGCCGCTGCCGCCCCATACGCCCTTGTAGTTGGCGAGGTCGGCAAAGCCGTTTTCGATGCCCTTCTTCGTGTTGTCGGCGCTGTACGCTCTCGAATCGAACGCCGCGAAGCCCGCGCCCTCCTCGCTGTCGGAAAACGTCTTTTGCGCCGCGTACGTGCCCGTGGAGAAGTAGTCGCTCTGCGTGAACGGATCCGCGTCCTCCGCAATCAGGTTGGAGCCGATCGCTTCGAGATTCGTGAACGCGGCATAGCCGGCGCCGTACGCCGTTTTTTCCGCGTTGTCCGCCGTGGCGCCGTAGGTGAACGTAAGAGTGAAGTACTTATCGTTCTCGGTGTCGTTTTCAAAAAGGAGCGTGCATTGCTGCCAGCCGCCGAAGATGTTTTCTTTCTTGCCGCCTGCGGTATCGTCCACTTCCGTTTTGGTGCCTGCGGTGGAATCGATAGAGGATAACAGCGCCGTCTTTTCGTCGTCTTCCGATTTGGCGTTGCCCGCCGCGTCCGTTTCCGTGTACGAGATGCCCGCGCCCGTAGCGCCGCTCGGAATCTTCGAGGTTTTTACCCATACGGAATAGAGGGCGGAGGAGTTGGCTTTTAAGGTAATGGTACCCGTGGTGGCTTCATACGCCGTTTTGCCTGCGGAGAAGAGCATTAAAACGTCGTTCGTTTCGGCAAAAGGATAGGAAGACGCGAAATCGCTTTCCCATACGGCTTTGAAATATTCGTTGCTTTCCGAAGCCGTGTTTACGGAATTTTTCGCAAACACGCCCGTCTTATCGTTGGCGGTATCGAAATTGTTGTTGTCGGCGGAAATTTTTTCCGCGCCCGTGATTCCGGCGTTTGCAAACGTAAGAGAGTTAAGCGTAACGCCCGTATCTACGGCATATTTCAGATCGGCAAGATTTTCTTTATCCGCGCGGAATTCCGTCGTATCGTCGTCCGCCGTTTTGTCGGCGCCTGCGGCAAGCGTTTCGTATTCGGAATTTTCGATGAGCGTACATTCGAGGTCGTCGAAAAACGCGTAGCCGTTCACGAAGCCCATTACGGAAGATGAGGTGCCCTGACCGAGCCCCAGAACCACGGTGAACGTGCTGCTTGCATAGTCGCTGCCTTTCAGGTAGAATTCGTATTTCACCCAGCCGTTGCTCTTGTTTTCGGCGGGAATGGAATCGTCGGCAAGAATCTTTTCGGTGTTGATGTTTTCCACCTTCACCTGATCTTTGCTCTTGCCGGCTACCGTGCGGGAAATACCGATGTAGGCGCCGCGGTTTTTATCCGCCGCGTTGTCCTCGTTGTTGTAGCGGTAAGTAAGTTCCGCCGTTTTTACCCATACGGAAAGCTTTGCGCTTGTACCCGCGGGGACGGTGAGCGAAGAGGAGGAGGTGAAGTTTTGCGCCGTGCCCGACGACGAGGAGTACTGATTGTGAATCATCAGCACTTTCGAGTTCTTTTTGGCTTCGTCGCTGCCCTCGGCGTAGTGCGTGCCGGGGTTTACGTCGGCGGAAGGAATATCGTCGGCGGAAATATTGTAATGGTTTTTGTAAAACTTGAGGTCGTCGACGCTCTTGTTCTTATTTGCGTCTTTCCATTTTTTAATATATTGCAGGCGGTCGTACGTGTTCATGTCCGCCCACTTTTCCGCGGCTTCCGATTCGCTTGTCGGGGTGACGTTTCCCGATTTCGTCAGCTTGTCCCACGCGGAAGTTTCGGTATCGACGACGCCGCTTGCCGCTTTGCTTGTAAGAACGGACGAGCGCGACCAGTTTTTCGGCGACGTAACGATGGGCGTGGTTTCTTTTTCCGTATCGAATTCGAACGAACCGTTTTTGATGCGGGAAGAATCCGTCGTCTGATCGGTGGAGATTTCCGACTGATCTACCTTGGTATCGTCCTTTTTCGAGCATGCGGAAAGTACGCCCGCCGACGCGGACGCGAAAAACGCCGTGAGAAGGAGAGCGAACAATTTGTTTTTGCTTGTATTTTTTCTCATAACATAGCACCCTTGCACAAATAGATTTCTTGTTTTTGCCGCGTTGTTTTGCGGTTTTTGCGCCGTAAACCGGGCGATTCCGCGTGAAAAAGCGACAAGAAAAGAACATATTGATAGAAATATGCAGCATTATTGTACCACAAAAGCCCTTTTCAGGCAAGCGTTTTCCCGTGCCTGCGTATAAAATTCGTGATAATTTTCCGTAATTTACGCAAAATATCCTTAAACGAGGAGAAAGCGGGGAAAGGACGGAGATGAAAAGCGATAATCAAGCGGATGTAAAAAGCATTGTCTGCGGCGCCGCGACGGGCGCCGCGAACGGACTTTTCGGCGGCGGAGGCGGAATGATTGCGGTGCCGCTGCTCCGCGCGCAGGGGCTGGAAG
>OKSC01001347.1_pt1 | contig 24116 bp, 10 predicted proteins | sample 1601161 | NCBI WGS metagenome assembly OKSC01 (sample SAMEA3541552, study PRJEB24748) | human gut metagenome | biome: human gut; feature: human-associated habitat; material: faeces | place: China | collected 2012
GTCAGGCCGGCGCTCTGCGTCACGGCGTGGCCCGCGCCCTGCTGCTGGTCAACCCTGAGTACCGCACCGTCCTGAAGAAGGCTGGCTTCCTCACGCGCGATCCTCGTATGAAGGAGCGCAAGAAGTACGGCCTCAAAGCCGCCCGTCGCGCGCCTCAGTTCTCCAAGCGCTAATTTTGTCATCGAAACTCCGGAAAACTGCGGTTTTCCGGAGTTTTCTTTTCAAAAAAATATCATAAAGAAGCGGCTGCTTATGCAGCCGCTTTTTTGTTGCCGCTTTAGAGAAACAAGCTTGTTCAGCACGATTTAAGTATTTGTCGATGTGTTTTGAGAAAAAACGCCGTTCAGATTCCTCTGAATCGCGTGAAAAATTTTTGAAAATTTTCTTCCGATACTTACCAACCAGCATATTGTTTTGCCCCAAAATATCTCTATACTTAAATTACGAATGCGCAAATATTTTAAGTTTGGGGGATGAAATCAGTGGAAAAGAAGCACAGAAGATTCCTTGCAGCGATGCTGACGCTGTGTCTGCTGTTGGGACTTTGCCCGCTTACTCCGTCCGCGCAGGCGGAGGAAACGACGACAACAACGGTGGCGGGCAGCACGACCATAGAGGATGCGCAGAGCGTTCCCGTCGGCGTGCCGGTGACGAGCGCGCTGAACGACGGGGACAACTATTACGCGATCCCGGATGTGAAGGCTGGACAGCAGATTTATGCTGAACTGGCAAAAAAATATGATGGAGTAAGAGCGGAACTCTGTCAAACTGATGGAACAAGAATCGGAACTACGTTTGTTACGGCAGATACGAGCGGGAGTTACTATCTCCTGATTTCGGTTCAAAATGTAAAAGTGCCGGTGCTGGTAGACTTTACAGTTACGCTATACAACAATGACACACACGAGCCAAATGACACAATCGGAACGGCTACACCGATTCAGTTGGGTGAATCAGTAGATACCACCCTGTTTATGAATGATAACGATTATTTTTCAATTACTACGACGAAACCATATCAGTACATTGTTCTGGATGCACAATCGAGTTTAGAAAGTGTTTTTGCAGATTTGTACAACGATATGGGAGAGATGTTGCAATCAAAACATCTGTTTAGTGTTGACGTCGAGGGGAACAAGCACATATTTTGCGCAGATGAAGCGGGAACGTATTACCTGAAATTCAGAACCCATCGTACGAGAAGTTCGTTTTCCTTTACGATAACACTGCTCGACAACGACACGAACGAGCCAAACGACACGAAAGCAACGGCTACGGAACTGCATGACGGCGAGAGCACAGAGTTCACCGTTGCAGGAAGTGACATTGATTACTTCAAGGTCGTTACGAGAAAGCCGGGGCAGGATATCGCGCTGACGGTTTCCGGATATAATTACGCCAATAAGTATGAAAGATTCAACCTATATTTTGATCCGGCAGAGGAGTTGGATACCAGAACATGCGCGGCGTATGCGTATGTCAGTGCCAACGACACGCTTTATTTTCACGCCGCAGAAGCGGGTGTGCATTATATCGCCTTGGAGCGGAGCGGTACAACGCCCTTGACGCGCACGCTGTCCGTGGAGATTCTGGACGGTGATCAGAACGAGCCGAACGACACGAGGGAGACGGCGACGCGCCTGACCCTTGGCACGGACGAGACGTTCATGGTCGGCGGCTTTGGCGACGAGGACTGGTTCTGGTTTGAGGCTGCTCCAGATGCGGAGGAGAAGAAACTCTACACGCTGAGCTTTACCGGCCTAAATACGGACTATTCCGATATGTTCTATTATGATGTCTACGCGCCGGACGGCACGGCGGTGAAAACCGGAACACAGGTCAACATCCGCCATGTCAGCACCTTCAGCTGCGATCGGCAGGGACTGTATAAGGTGCGCATCTATACCACGGCAAATAACAGTAAAAACTACTATGACAGTGACTGGAACCGTACATCTATGGATTACGCCCGCTCCGCGCTGCGTATCTGTGTGAGCGAGGGCGGCGACGACCCCTACGAGAACAACGACACCTGGCTGACCGCGGCGAATGTTCCGGTCGGCAATATCCAGCACGTGCTGTCCAGCACCACCGACGCGGACTGGTTCTGCTTCACCGTGCCCGAGGACGACATGACGCTGCACCTGATCTGCACCAAGACGACGCGCGCGGCGCTCTACCGCGCCGGGGACCTGATGGAGCAGGGGGACCGCGCGGGTGTTTTGTTTAATAGGGACACCGATCTTTATTACAAGCTCACGGACGCGGGCGTTTACTATCTCAGGCTGACGGCGGACAGCCGCTATATCAGCCCCGAGATCCGCACGACCGGCATCGAGCTGCTCCCCGCGACGGACGAGGAGAACAACGACACGTGGAAGAAGGCGACGCCGCTTTACGAGGGCGCGCCGCAGAGCTTTACAATCAGTGCTATCAACGACAAGGACTGGTTTAAGATTGTTGTACCAGAAGATAATACGTGGCTGTGTTTTACAAAGACAGAGTGCGCATACATAGAGTTTGAACTTTACAGAGAGAAAGATTTTCAAACAGCAGGCGATAATGCTGGGAGCATATACAGTTGGTACGGCGGCGCCGATACAAGAAATTTAAAATTGGATGCAGGTACGTATTATCTGAAAGCATACTACACTAGACGCTGGGAAGATTGCTCGATTGTATACAATATTCTGCATATTGAGGGCGGCAATAACAGCCTTGAAACAGCGAAGACGATCAACGCCGGTGAATGGACGGAGTTCTATGCTGATAATGATAACTCTTATGGATGTTACTACTTTTATATCGGCAAACACACGGCGGGCGAGGTCGTGCGCGTGAGCCGTGAGGGAGATGGCAGCTACCGCTATTTCTTGTTGAATGGTGCAGGGACGAGAATTGATAGTACTTCACTTGCAAACTGTTCGTTTGTAATTCCTGAAGATGGAGAATATTACATTTCTGCCGAAACGCGTTTACGGCTGGACGGCAACGGGAAACCGTTACTCGATCGCCTACGTTATGATATTGGAAATAGTGAAAAGACGGTAACTTCCATCGGAAGTGTGGATCCCCTTACATTGCTCGAGGGTGAAACGATGTTCCTTGATCTGCGCTGCGCGCCTTATGATGCCAAAAGCAATGATGGAAGTACGTTTTATGTCAATACGCCATCCTGTGTGTACTATAATGACAATAGCGGCTATCTGACGGCGAGCAGTGCCGGAACGGGCACGCTGACGGTCGGGCTGAACGGCGATCCCTCCGTTAAAAAAGAGATCCCCGTCACGGTTCTGGCAAAGGACAGCCTGAAAGTAGAGAAACTGTCCATTGAGCGTGCGCCTGAGACACTCTCGCTCGGCGCAAGCGCTGATCTGACGGCGAATTATACGCTGGCAGGCGGCGCAGTGCTGACGAACCCGCAGAAGGCCGTCACCTGGACAAGCTCTGACCCCAAGGTGCTCTATGTCGCGCCGGGCGGCAGGGTTACGGCGGTCGGTGGCGGTACGGCGACGGTCACGGCTACAGTCGGAGGTACTTCGGCAACGACAGATCCCATCACCGTGACGGCGGAAGAGCAGCCGACCGATACTGTGACCTCGCTCACGCTGGACAAGTATTCGCTGACGCTCTACATGAATGAAGAGGGCGAGCAGCTGACGGCGACCGTCCAGCCTGCAAGTTTTACAGGGAAGATCGTTTGGAAATCTAGCAACACGGATGTCGCATCGGTTTCCGGTGATGGCCTTGTCACGGCAGTTGGCCCCGGCACGTGCATCATCAGTGCCACGGCGGGCGGCCGCCATGTGAGTGCCACGGTCTCGGTGCTTGCCGCGCGCGTGCGCGTGACCGGCGTTTCGTTCGACGAGACCGAGCATAAGATCCCAGTGCGGGGCACGGCCAAGCTGACAGCAACTATCGCGCCGGCGGATGCGACGGTCAAAACACTTGTCTGGACGAGCGATGATCCGGGGATCGCATCGGTTTCCCGCACGGGCATTGTCACGGCAGTGAGCGTCGGCACGACTACGATCCGCGCCACGAGCGTGGACGGCAACCACTCCGCTGAGATCACCGTGACGGTGACGCCGAGTGCGGAGCTTGGCGACGTGAACGGAGACGGCTACATCGATTCGGCGGACGCGATGCTCTGCCTGCGCTCGGCAGTCGGCCTTAAGAAATTGACGGAGGAGCAGAAAAGCGCGGCTGACGTCAACAAAGACGGTTTCGTCGATGCGGGCGACGCGATCAAGATCCTTCGTTACGATGCAAAACTCATCGACAGCCTGAACTGACGGAGGGCTCGCGATGAAAAAGAACGTTTTATCCTGCCTGCTCGCAGTGCTGCTCCTGTTCGGAGCAGCCGCTGCGCCGCAGCAGGTGTTTGCGGCGGGCACGGTCGAGATCTCGACCGTGAGCGGCGCAAAAGGCGAGGTGGTCGATGTGACCGTCGGACTGAAAAGCGACGATGTTTACAGCGGAAACTTTACCATTCGCTATGACAGTAAAGTGCTGGAGCTTGTGTCGGCTAACTCGGAGGCAGCGCCTTCCATCTACTGCGTTGTCAATGGTGCCGACGAGGGCACAGTCCGCGTAACGTTCACCGGCGTGGCAGAACCGATTAAGGACACCGTACTCTGCAAACTGGTGTTCCGAATCACCGCCGACACGCCGACGGGCGGCAGCGCTGTTTCAGCCGAGCAGCTCAGGCTGTACAATGCAAATGGTGTGCCGGTGGATGCGAGCGCGATTGCGGGCAGCGTGGCGAAAAAGACGGCGCATCTCGGTCTGAGCAGCAGCGAAACGGCAGAGCATCAGGCCGTTGGCGTGACGGTCCGTCTGGACGGCGGCCTGCATGCGGCGGGCGGCAGTTTCACGTTTACATACGATCCGAAGTGCTTTCAAGTGCGTTCGGTGCAGGCGCTGGACAGCCTTAAGGGCGCGGTCATGGCCTACAACGTGAAAAAAGATGGTGTGCTCAGTGTTGCGTTCAGCTCCACGAAGGAGATAGCAGACGGCAATCTGTGCACCATCGTGCTGCAAACCATCAGTAAAGAACAGGCGGACTCCGCCGTCCGGCTGACGGATGTGCGGCTGTACGATGAGAATTCACAGCCGCTGGACACCTCGGTCACGGACGGCACGATCAGCGTGACAGCCCCGTCCAGCCGTGACCCGAAGCTCTGGATCGTCGGCGGTGCATTGCAGGATGACGGCACAGCGACGGTCGCTGTGGTGCTGCAGGGCCGGGGCGTGACCTGCGGTGGAAACTTTGATCTGTGCTTTGATTCGTCGATGAAAGCAGAGGTGGAATCGAGCATCGCAGAATATCAAATCGAGAATGCAGACGGCACAATTCACGTTTCCTGGGCCTCGGCGCTGCCATATGCCGATGAACAACAGATGATGGTCATCAAGTTCTCGGGCGCGACGGATGGGAAAAAACTTGATTTCGACTCGGTAAAACTCTACGGAGAGAGCAGTACGCCTATTTCCGTTGTGGATGTCCGTCCGGCCACGATTGAAAAGCAGAGCGGTGTGACCGCGGTGGTCGACGAGAAGAACTGCTCGGTCGACAGCACATCATCGGGCAAGACATACACCGTCGCAGTGGATGTTGCTGATCTGCAACACTTTTCGTCGGGTAACGCGGTTTCGACGGTTGAGCCGATGCTGGCGCTGTATCAGGGCGGACGGCTGGTCGGCCTGTCTGCTGCGGGAACGATGACGCTCACCGGAGGCGTGGGAGAGCTTTCCCTTTCTGCCGCGGCAAAGGAAGACGTCACCGAAATGCGCGTTTTCCTGATGGATGCTGGCGGTGATTATTCCCCGCTGTGCGCGGCGCTGCAAGCGATGCCAAATGCCTCGGCGGCAGGAAAATAAAATGAATACAACGGCAAAGGGTGTACACCCTTTCTGTTCTCCGGATGGAGAACAGAAGAACATTGAAAACAGGGGAGGAAGAGAATGAAAAGACACAATTTCATCAGGCGCGGCCTGCTGCTGGTGCTGATGATCGCTATGCTCAGCCTGCCGGCCTATGCCGCCGGGACGAGCCTGAAGATCGACGCACCGGCCTCGCTGCCCGCGGTGGGTGAGACGTTCACGGTCAAGGTGGACATCTCCGGCAATCCGGGATTGTGCGCTGCGCAGTATACGCTTGCCTTCGACAAGACGGTCGTCACCTGCGTGAGCGCCTCGGTGGGCGATGTGCTCAAGGGCACGCTCTCGGCCGCCAATCCTGACGCGGCAGACGGCGCGATCGTCGCCGCGGCGGCGACCTCACCGGCGAAGGGCGACGGCTCGATCGGCGTGTTTACCTTCAAGGTGCTCAAGTCGGGCGAGACCGGCTTTACGCTCAAGGACGCCGTGTTCAGCGATGCCAACGGCGCTTCGATCAGCACGAACGTCCCTGCGGCGGACTCGCCGCAGAAGCCCTCCGGCACGGAAAAGCCGGAGCAGCCGAAGGGCGATGAGCCGGCAGCGCCTTCCAATCCCGGCGAGAACGCTGGGCAGACCTTCCTCGATGTGCCGAAGTCCTTCTGGGGCTATGAGAGCATCGAGCGCGCCGTGCAGCTTGGCTACGTCAACGGCGTGGGCGGTGGAAAGTTCGAGCCGAACCGCCAGCTGACGCGCGCGGAGTTCGTCACCATGCTCCACCGCATGGCGGGCAAGCCCACGGCGAGCACCGCAGCTGCCTTCACCGATGTTCCGCAAAATGCGTGGTACCACGATGCGCTGAACTGGGCGGCGGAGAAGGGTTATGTCAACGGCACGGGCGAAAACAGCTTCAATCCCGACGGCAAGATCACCCGTCAGGAGGTCGTGACCATTCTCTTCCGCTACAGCGGTTCGCAGAGCGGCGCGGAGACGATGTTCACCGCCGCATATGACAGCCAGTTTACCGACAGCGGCGCGATCGCGCCGTGGGGAAAGACTGCGATGTACTGGGCGATCTACAACGGCGTGGTCAACGGCACGAGCCCGACCACCGTCAGCCCCACGGCGACTGCCACGCGCGCGGAGGTCGCGGCGATCTTCGTGCGTTACGCAAAGTGAGCAAAAAGTTGACATAGAAAAAGGAGGAACTGTATGAAGAGACTATTGCGGTCGCTTCTGCTGGGGGCGATCCTGTCGGCACTGCTGTGCGTGGGCGCGCTGGCGGCGGAGAGCGAACCCGTCAAAGGCGGCATTTACAATATCAGCGAGAATACCGATGTGACGCTGACACCGAAAGACGCAAGCGGGAGTTCAATTCCTGCTGGAACTGACACGAGCATTTCGGGCGATTATTACGCCAATGCGGTCAAGTTCGACGTGAAAGCTGAAAATCTGACGGAAAATCAGCAGTATCTGCTGCTGGTGCTCAAGGGCGATGCGGACGGCAGCGCGCCGGGCGTGCCGACGGCGGAGAACATCGCCTACATCGATCAGGCGGCGGCGCAGAACGGCAGCGTGAGCTTTGCAGCCTACCCCAAGGAGCTGACCAAGGGCACGTACCACGTCTACCTTGTGGGCGGCGGCACGGCATTTAATGCAGCAGAACCTGACGCCACATTCCAGTACGACAAGAAGTACACGCTGGGCGACGTGAACGACGATGGAAAAATCAATGCGATAGATGCAGTGTTGATCCTACGTGCAGCAATTGGCAAAACGGAGTTAACAGACATTCAGCAAAAAGCGGCTGATGTGAATGAGGATAAATCAGTCAATGCGCTCGATGCAGTGGTAGTTCTGCGTAAGGCGGTTGGTAAATCGAGCATCTTAGATTGAGAGGAAAGTAAAAAATGAAAAGGTACTTATCTTTACTGCTAACAGTTACGCTGTTGCTGTCATTGTTGGTCGTACCTACGAGAGCAGCAGCAAATTTGGAAATGAAGTTAGAGGCAGTGACGTTCACGCAGGGAAAAGGCGGTTTTGAAGAGGGAGCGCCAATTGGTGTATTGAAAGCTGGAGACGTTTTTGCAGTAAAAACCACATTTAACAATCATTCGGAAACGGATATTAGTGTTGGTGGTTATGCTTTTGAATTAGAATATGATAAAAACCTGTTTGACCCATATACTTTTGAATATGAAGACGATGGTGATACACTAACGGCTGGTCCAATTGTATTCACTGGGAAAATGAAGACTTTTACAAAAGAGACTAAGGTCGAGAATGGATTATGTGCTTGGACAGGAGGAATTGGTGACCCAGTTACTACCAAAGCAAACAACGTTTTTAAAATGGGATATGCGCTGTTCAAGGTTCGTGAAGGCGTAGAATCAACTACAGCTCAGTTTAAGTTCAGTGACAATACAGATAAAAATTTTGTAGCGTCGACTGATAAAGGCTCGGGAAAAGTCGATTACATTTCAAGCGTATCGTTTGGAACGACTGCATCTGTTACCATCAACGGTGTTACCCCCACGCTGAACACTGTTACATTGGATAAGGATTCCGTCACCGTCAACGGTACCAACGGTGCGACCGTCAATGCCAAGGCGACCTCCGCGCAGGGCACGAACCTGACCGACAAGGTCAACTGGACTGTGAATGCCCCCGAAGGTGCTGGTGAAAATGATGTGACGATTGCCGCCAACGGCACGATCACCGTCGGGGCCAAGGCCAAGGCGGGCGAGTATACCATCACCGCCACGGGCGATGACACCACGGCGACTGGCAGCGCAAATGCAACGCTCAAGGTCGCACGCGCCCCTGAGACCTACACGGTCACTGTCACATCTGCAAACTTGCAGTTGACCGTTCCGACGGAGACGGAGACCAGTTCTTCGCAGTTCTTCGCCGCAGTCAAAGACCAGTATGATGAGCGGAAGACTGATGCAACCGTCACGTGGAGCGTCGAGCCGTCCGATAAGGGCGTTTCCGTCGACCAGAATGGCCTTGTGACAGTTTCGGCTGATGCGAAAGGGTATGTCACGGGTGATGAGAGCCAGAGCTTTACCGTCAAGGCGGCCTATACAGATGCAATCTATGGTACAGAAACGCTGACCGTCGCCCGCGCGACCGCAAATGCCGCAAAGGTTGAAATCAGCGGCAAAACGACGGAACTGCTGGTTCCCGCAAACGGAGCCACTGTAGACGCGTCTGCAAGCTACACTGTTACGGTCACTGACCAGTACGACGCGACGATTGAAAGTCCTTCCGTTACGTGGAGCATTAGCCCCGAAGTCGAGGGCATTTCCATCAATGAGACAACTGGTGTTGTCACCGTGACGAACGCCGCCAAGAACACGATCACCAATACTGATGGTATGGTCTTCGTTGTCACCGCAAAGTGCGGTGAAGCGACCGACACGAAAGAGATTACCATCAAACGCGATAGTTCTAAGATTGCAGAAATTGAGGTCTCTGGAGTTGGTGAAATCATCGTTCCGGACAAGAGTGCGACCGAAGATGCGACCGCACAGTTCACTGTAGCGGCAAAGGATCAGTACGGCGCTGATATTAGTGATCCGAGCGTTACTTGGAGCATTATCAGAAATGGAATTACAGAACCGGTTACGGGCGTTTCGATTGATCAGAGCGGTAAGGTCACTGTAACGAAAGCCGCCAAAGATCATGTTGGCGTGAATGATAACAACAGCTTCTATGTTCGGGCTGCGAGCAGCGCAAATCCGGAAGTGTTCGGGGCTAAAGATGTTGATGTCAAGCGCGCTGTGTCTGTGGTGACGAGCATGACGGTTGCAGCAGCTGATACAACGAATAACTTTGTTGTCCCCGCAGGGACCGAAGCGATGGTGATCAATCTGACAATCAGCGAGATTAAGGATCAGTATGGCGATTCCATTAGATTGAGCGAAGCTGTTCAGTGGACTGCTATTGACGGGGTCGAGTTTACTCAGGCGAGCGAATCGAATGACTTTAGCAGCTATGTCGCAAATATCAACACTGCAAAGATGCTTGCGCGTTTCGGCAACGAGCAGCGGGATAAGGAGAGTGTTAAGATCACCTTTACCGCTAAGTATGACAATACTGAACAGTGCACAGATGTGACCTTTACTCTCGCAAGTGCCGAGCCGACCTCAATCGTCCTGACCAGCAATCCCACCGGCGATGATATTGTTATCCCGACCGGCGATACGCCGAACACCAAGACCTACTCCGCCGCGGTGAAGGACCAGTACGGCTTCCCGATGAGCGATAAGGCTGCGCTTTCCATGAATCCTGAAAGCGCTGCGGGAGTCAGCTTTGACGCGGAGACCGGCAAGGTGAGCGTCAGCAAGGACGCAACGGCGGATATGGTCTACACGGTCACCGCCACGTGCGGCACCGCCACGGCAAGCCATACCTTTACGGTCAAGAATAAGATCATGCACGCGGATGCGCTGAGCGTCATGCAGAGCGGCTTCGCCTACGGTGAAAGCGGCAAGCTCGCTCCCAGCGCAGCGCTCGATGGCGCTGCGGTCGAGGCAGCCTACAGCTACACCGACAGCAACAGTGCAGCGGTCGATACCCCGGTCAACGCCGGTACCTATACCGTGACCGCACGCTACGAAACGGCTACGGACATCTACACCGGCACGAAGACATTCACGATCGCGCCGAAGGCTCTGACGGCTGAAATGCTGACGCTTTCCGGCGAGTATACCTTCAATGGCAATGAGCAGACCGTGACCTATGAGGTCAAGGACGGCAAGCTGCTGACGCCGGACGACTATGCCGTTATCGGCATCAACGCCACGAATGCCGGTACCTACACCGTGACCGTCACCGGTCAGCGCAACTACAGCGGCGAGGTAAAGAAGAACTGGACCATCGCCCCTGCGGTGGTGAGCATCGAGGGCGCGGTTGCGATCAACCGCGACTACGCTAAGGACAACAAGAGCGTTGAGATCCTCGAAGTCACCTTTACGAACGCGGCGGATCCCAATGTGCTGCCCGGTAAGAACGATTACACCGCGACCGGCATGATGGATGACGCCAACGCGGGTACGAAGGATGTCACCGTCACCGTGACGCTGACGGGTCAGGCGGCCAAGAATTACACGCTGACGAACAACACCTGCCAGACCAAGGTTTCGATCGACAAGATCGACTGGGCGGGCAGCACGAAAGGCCGCATGGGCGCCAAGTACGGCAACACGGCCACACTTGACCTCAAGACGATCGGCCTGCCCGATGGCTATCAGTTCGGCAGCATCGACTATAGCAAAACTGACGGGTATAGCATCATTGACAGCGCTGCCCTTAACGGCGACATCCTGAGCGTCACGCTGGTAGACAATAGCGGATATATCGGCAAGAAGGCGCAGGTCATTGTTCGTGGCATCAACAGCACAAACTATAACGAATACGCGATCATTGTTGACGTCGAGATGATCGACAAGTCCGCGCAGACCATCGAGGCGGGCGATGTCATCATGACCTACGGCAACAGCGCGCAGGTCAGCGTGAAGAACGCAGGCGAGCTCCACGGCGCTGTGAGCTACAGCGTGACCAGCGGCAGCGATGTGATCCGCGTCGACAGCAATGGCAAGATCACGGCGCTCAAGTCCGGCACGGCAACGGTTGAGATCAGCGCCGCAGGCGACAGCGATTACGCCGCCGCCACGAAGAGCATCACCGTCACGGTCGCCGAGCGCACGCTGACCGTCAAGGCAGCGGACAAGACCGCCTACATCGGCGACAAGCTGCCTGAGCTGACCTATCAGGTCACCGGCCTTGTCACCGGCGACGAGCTGACGGTCAAGCCGGTGCTCGAGGTCAAGCACGCGGCGGACGTCGACCCGATGAAGAAGGTCGGCGAGTACGAGATCGGCTTTAAGGTCGCCCCCGCTGCGAGCGCGAACTATGAGCTGATGACCGCGACCGGCAAGCTGACTGTCAGCGTGCGCCCGGTCTATGTCGGCCCCACCGGCAGCCCGGTCGAGGTTGGCCGCAGCGATAATGGCACGGTCACGGTCTCTCCCGCCAACGCGGCGAAGGGCACCACGGTGACCATTACCGCGAATCCCGGCAAGGGTCAGGAGCTCAAGAGCCTCGAGGTCCTTGACCAGCACGGCAGCTCCCTGCCGCTGACGGATCTCGGCAACGGCAAGTTCAGCTTCGTGATGCCCGAGGGCAAGGTCACGATCAAGTCTGAATTCGGTGAAGCGAATGCGTTCGTCAATCCCTATGACGATGTGAAGCCGGGCGACTGGTATTACAGCGCCGTCGAGTATGTGACGGTGAACGGCCTGATGAACGGCACCGGCAAGGGCTTTGAGCCGAATCTTGCGACCTCCCGCGCGATGATCTGGACCATCCTCGCCCGCATGAGCGACGTGAACACCGCGTCCAGCGGCGAGTGGTATGCAGTGGCACAGCAGTGGGCCATCGCAAACGGCGTGTCCGACGGCACGATGCCGAACGGCACGATCACCCGCGAGCAGCTTGCGGCGATGCTGTACCGCTACGCTGTCAGCAAGGGTATGGTCAAGGGCCCTGCGACCGCTGATCTGAGCGTGTTTGCCGATGCGAACAGCGTCAGCAGCTACGCGGTCGAGGCGATGCAGTGGGCAGTGTCCACCGGCCTGATCGGCGGCATGGACGGCAAGCTGAATCCGCAGGGCAGCGCCACCCGCGCGCAGGTTGCCACGATGCTGATGCGCTTTGCGGAACTGGCAAAATAAAAGTTCCTCAAGAGGAGAACTGAGAGCCTTTCTCGCCTCGGAATGACGAACAGACCAGCATATTACGAGACAAAGTACCGCAGGGGATTGCCCCTGCGGTACCTTTTTATAAAGATAATGTGTGCCGAATGGCGCGAAACGAAATGCCGGTACTATGCAGCGAGCATATTGTTTTCTGCTTTTTCGCGGGATAAAGTAAAAATTGAATTGGTTTGAGCAGATGCTGTTTGAGCTTTCGAAATGAAAACGGGACGTGGGGTATGACAAAGAAAACGCGGACAAGCAATATATTTGAACAGGTCACAGAAATCTATCTGATCCTGATGGTCACGGTATTTTTGCTTTACCCTGGAAGACAAGGATTCGGCGGGATCGCGGAGGAAAAATACCGGGCGTTCTTGCTCCTCTGCGGCGGCTATGCGGCGATCATGCTGCTGTTGCTGGCAGAGACGGCAATTGTTGGCGGACTGCACAGAGATATACGTTCAGCGCTGAAGCGGACGAGCTGGACACAGCGTCTGCTGGCGATCTATCTGTTGCTAACGTGGATCTCCGCGCTGCTATCACCGTATTTTCCGGATACGGTCATTGGAGTCGGCCGCTATGAAGGAGCGCTGACGATCACGATCTATTGTGCCTGCTTTTTCTTCGTGCGCGCCTATGGAAAGGCTGGCAAAGTACTGATTGCAGCAATGGCGCTATCCGTGAGCGGTTTCTGCGTGATCTGCATTATACAGCTGTATGGCGGGAATCCTTTTGGGCTTTATCCAGCCGGATATAACTACGCGGATGCCTATAAGGCTTATTCCGGAGCCTATCTTGGTACGATCGGAAATGTCGACCTTGTAGCGGCGTTTCTATGCATGATGATCCCTGCGTGCTGGGCGACAATTTTAAGGAGCGGAGATCGTCAGCGCTTTTATTTGCTTGCGCCGCTGACCTTAGCGCTGCTTGTGCTCATCAAGATGGATGTTCTGGCGGGATTTGTCGGCGTATTCGGCGGGGCAGCAGTCAGCGTCGCCGTCATTGCGCCGATGGAGAAAAGATTGCGGCGCACTTTGGCAATGGCACTTCTGGCTGTTGCATTGGCAATGCTTGCGGTGGTGTACTTTGCGGACCTGGGCGGTATGTTCCACGAACTGCATGCGATTCTGCACGGCAATGCGGAGGGTGGCTTTGGCTCAGGTCGGCTCCACATTTGGAAAGGCGTACTGCAAAGAGTGCCGGAGCATCTGCTTTTCGGCACGGGGCCTGACACGATGCTGTACAGCGATATCGAAGCGTTTTCGCGCTACGATGAAGTGCTGGGAGGCACAATTGTTGCGCGGATCGACATTGCGCACAATGAATATTTGAATATCCTGTACCATCAGGGCATTCTGGCGCTGGCAAGCTATCTTGGCGCATTGATCGCGGCGGCAAAAAAGTGGGTCTGCGGCAGCGGTCAGGATGCAGTCACCGCTGTTTTGGGAACGATGCTGTTTTGCTATTCGGTACAGGCGTTTTTTGGATTCAGTATGATCATGACGGCGCCGTATTTCTATCTGGCGCTGGCATTGCTTGATAAACGCGATACAAAAGAGGGAGAACAATAATATGTACAGTCGAAAAATACGGTTGCTCAGTCTGAATATGATCCTGGTGATGCTGCTCACGCTGATCCCTGCGCAGGCGAGGGATGAAGCGGAAATCGATAAGAATGAGAAAAAGATATACACGATTACACTTGATGGAAAGGACGGAACGTTGGGAAATGAAAATAGGATAACCGTCAACTATTCTGAGGATAACCCTCTTTCCTTGGGCAATTATAAGTTCACGAGAGCTGGATATACCCTTGTTGGCTGGACAAAAGATGAGAACAATGACGAATGGGTGGCGGACAGAAATGGTATCATTACTGTGGATCTCGGTTATGAAACGCTTTACGCTATGTGGAAGGCTGACGATTATCTTGAGGACAATGTATCGCTGGTCATTGGTGGCGAGGACAAGAGTGATCTGCTGAATAGTACAACTGAATGCAGCGGCACGGGATGGACATATCGGAGTGTCGATGATACGACGAGCGAGCTGCATTTGAGCGATGGTTATAACGGTGGAAATATTGTCTGCAAACGGGATAATGTAAATATCGTTTTTGATGCTTCGGTCAGCACGAGCCAGATTGAAGTGAGCGGAGCATTGTCGCTTACGGCTAATAGTACCTCTGCTGCTGTTGTGTCGGAAGACAGCTGTGCGATTCGCGCTAAAAGTGTTGCCATAGCAAATACGGGCGGGATTTATAGGATCGTATCTAATACAAAGACTGCGATTGAGGCGGAGAGTTTATATCTTGCTTCCGGTAATGTGAGCATTGAGGGCAATCCTGCTGTTTCTAATAGTCTTCCAGTTACCTGCGAAGAGGGAATTGCCTATAGGAGCAATCAGAATGCCGATGGATTGATGTCGGGACTGTATAGCTATCGGAAAAACATGACGGTCACACTCAAGGGCAACGGCGGCACGCTGGATGGGATGACAGAGGAGAAAATAGTTGTCTATTCTGAGGAAGAACCGCTCAACCTGAGGAACTATCCGTTCACGTGGGATGGCTATGTCCTTGTCGGCTGGGTTTCGGATCTGAACAGTATGAAGTATGAGGCGGGTGCTGATGAAACGCTGGCGAAAACGGGCAGCTACGATACACTTTATGCCGTCTGGCTGCAGGTGCCGAAGGATGGCAACTATATCATCATTCAGGGCAGCCAATACAATGGTGCAAGCGACAGTGTCAAGACCAGCGCTGGCACGTTCAGCAGTTTTGACCTGCCGGAAGATGGAAAATTTACTCTGCCGGATCTGGCGAGCGTCAGCACAAAAAATGGAGCGGCAGTCTGGGCGGACCGGTTCACTGAAGAGGCTTACCTGAGCGGGGAAACCGCAACACTGAAACCGGGGGCTTTCCTTTCCGGCTGGTGGCACAGCAGCGACGGTACGTATGTTATCTTTGACGGCAACGGCGGCACGATGACAAATACGGTAAACGGCGTTCAGCATATCGTGACCCGCCATCTGGTGGGGCTCAGAATCGGCGGAACATATTACAGGGAAACGCGGATTGCTAAACCTGGCTATATGGTGATCAGCTATAACACTAAGGCGGACGGCTCGGGCGAGTTCTATCCGGTCAGCAGTTTCACCGTGCCCGAAAGCATGAAGGAAGCGACGGTTCTCTACGCCCAGTGGGCGCTGCTTGATCAGTTGAAAGACGGCGTGCGCCTTATTATCGACGATGACGATATGACGGGGCTCCTCGGCAAAAATGGCTGGAGCTACGGCACGGGCTGGGAATTCAGAGATAACGGAGAGCACGGAACTGCTGACGGTCAGATCGTGATAAGCGACAGCACACGCTACAGCGGTGGTAGTATTGCCTTTGACGGAAATCTAACGCTCGGCTTTGTTGACGGTGCGAGCGTTGGACAGGTCGAAGCGGCAGGCAGCCTGACACTTGTGAACAATGCGTCGGTAGGTGCACAGCTTTCAGTGAAGACAAATGGTGTGGCAGCAATCCGGGCAGAGAGTGTTACTATAAAAAATTCTGCTGCGGTATATCGTATCAGTGCGGAAAACGCCGTTGCTGTAGATGCGTCGTCACTTTACCTCAGCTCGCCAAATGTAATTATCGAGGGACGTCAGGCTGTGGCAAAGTATACGAAGATTACCTGCGCGAGCGGAATCGGATACAAAATGTCGAGCGATGGTTCAACGCTTATGACCTATTCCGATACGAAGCGGATTGCCCTCGAAGGCAACGGCGGAACCCTGCAGGGTCTGCCGATGACCATTGCAGAGTATCGCGCGGTTGAGGAGCTTGACCTGAACCGGTATCCGTTTACGCAGGAGGGCTATGCCCTTGTCGGCTGGGCGGCGGATCAGAAAGGTGAGAAACTTGTCACGGGTGCAACCGGACATCTGAAGTCGACGGATTATGGAACGCTCTACGCCGTCTGGCTTAAAGTACCGGACAGCAACTATGTGATCCTTCAGGGCAGCTATGCCGGCGCACATGCCACCAAGGCGGGCTTCAGCAGCATTGCCATGGCGGAGGATGGAACGGTGACGCTGCCGGAGCCGAACCTCACGGGCGGCATTGCAATCTGGCGGAAGAGCGATACCAATGAGCCTTACTTTGCCAGGGAAACGGTCAAGGTACCATCGGGGACTCGCTTTGGCTGCTCCCTGTATTATAAGTCGAGTATGGTGCTGATCTTTGACGGCAACGGCGGCACGATGCGAGATACGGTGAATGGTGTTCAGCGTACCGTGAGCCGCTGGGCGGTTAGCACCTCGGTCGGCGGAACGTATCACAGCAATTTGCAGTTTGTCAGAAACGGCTATACGATGACCGGCTACAACACCGAGAAGGACGGTTCGGGCAAGTTTTATCCATATGGTGAAATTCCTGTGACCTCGGACATGAGTAACCAGACGATCCTCTATGCCCAGTGGGAGAAGATCACACCGAGCGGAAAGCATATCATCATCGACGGAAAAACATATGATGCCATGCAGGAATGCAGGGGCAACGGCTGGAACTATAATTATCACGCCGATTCTGATGAAGGACGGCTTTGGCTGATGGATTATCACGGCGGCAGCATTGTGTCCGATCTGAGCCTTGCTGTGTTTGCTTTTGGAACGAACAACACGGTGAGCGGGAGCATCGAGAGTAAGGAAACGCTGCAAGTGAGTGTTGCCGGGCAGCGGATGAATAATGAACTGACCCCCGGCAACCTGCGCGTCCGCGCAAGCGAGGGGTACGCCCTGCGCGCAGGGAGGACGATGCGGCTGGAGGCGACGGACGGCGAGCTGAACATTAGCGGCGGCGAGAACAGTCCGGCACTTTACACACAGGAGCTGCAGATCTCGTGCTGGGAGAATGGCTTCTTTGAAGCGACAGGCAGCCCGAACGCGCTCTCCTATGGCAAAATGATCAAGGATCGCTACCAGACCTATCTAATCCGCGGCGGCAAGGACAAGGAGAGCACAGTGCCGATCACGGACGACACCTATGATAATAGAGCCTACATCTCCTATGAGATGCGGGAGCGTGTCCTGACGCTGCACGGCAATGGCGGTGTGACGGCTGATAATAAGGACACATTCATTGCGACCTCGAAGGCCAACGACTTCGACCTCGGCGCGTACATGAATACCTTCACGAACGGCGATAAGCGACTGCTCGGCTGGTCGAAGACGGAGAATTCCACGACGATCGACTATGCGGCGGCGAGCAGTACGGCGTATTGCTTTGAGTATAACTACGAGTTTGAGGCGGACCTCTACGCTGTGTGGGAGAGCGACGGGCAGATCGGCGTAGTGCTGAAGGACTACGGCTGCTATGAAGAGAATGGCGGATATACATATTCTGAAATATGTACTGTGCCTGTCAGCGGCGGCACGTTTGAATTGCCGAAGTCTTATAAATCGGGCTATGTCTTCACGGGCTGGCTGGGCAGCGACGGGCAGACCTACACGGCCGGAACTCAGATCGAGGTTTCTGCCTCGGCAGAGTTTACTGCACAGTATGCGACCGGAACATTTGAGATAGATGGCAAAACCTATTCGACGGATCGCCCTCATGGCAGCCAAAGCCTTGGCTGGGCATATGATCCCCATACAGAGTGGAATTGGGGACAGGCGGAAATCGACATTTACAGCAATTACTCCGGAAAACCGATCAGCGTTTCAGGAAACATTGCGCTCCATCTTGATGGAATGATCACGGGTGCGGCAGGACAACCTGCAATTTCGGCGGATGGCAATGTAAGGATCTATGCCAATCGATATGGACATAGTGCGGCTGATAAACTGTCTGCGCAGGTGTATGGCGGCGCTGGAGCGCCGGCTGTAAAGGCAACGGGGAATATTTGGATCGACGGTTTAAACAGCTATACACAAACCCTCGTTTTCAAGGGCGACAACGGACGGCCTGCTTTCGAAGCGCAGCGAGTTTGCTTTTTCGAACCTTTGCTCGCCGGAGAATCTGAGACTGCTGTGGACTTTATTGGAACCTATCAGGCTCAAAGCTATGTTTGCGCAGAATATCCCATTACGATAGAGGCCAAAGAGGGAGACGTGCTTCCGGCATTCCCAGATACGGCGTTCAGAAAGTTTGTCGGCTGGCAGACGGAGCGCACGATGACGGGATGCCCTGACATTCAGTACCGTCCCGGCGATACATATACGGGTGAGCAGAGAATGCTGGTTGCGTACTATATGCCCTCTGCCTGTGGGGCAGTTGTTTTAGACGGCAACGGTGGTGTGACGACAAAAGATTCAAAGTACTATGTGATCGAATCTTCCGGCGCAGATCTGCGGGTGACGGCGGATACGCTTACAGACGCATTTCAGAGGGATGGATATCGTATTGACGCCTACAGTACGGATGATGCAGGAAAGCAGAATCGGACTGCGGCGGAAGATCTTGTGGAGCGTTTGACCGGAGATACGACCATTGTTGGTCAGATCTGGACGTATTTTGCTCAGTGGGAGCGCATCGGCGATAAGACGGAGGACAACTCCGCTTACTATACCAAAGCGGACGACGGCACGGTGAAGATCGAGTCAGTCGATCAAGCCGTGCTCGAAGAGCAGCTCAAAAAAAGCGGCACGGTACAGATTGACCTGTCCAAGTTGAAAGATGCTCCTCGCGACGTGATCCTGCCCGTCAGCGCCGTGAACAATGTCCTTGATTTGAAAGTGGAGGCATTGTCAATCAAGATGGCGGACGCGGTGGTCACGCTGGACAAGACTGCGATGCAGTCGGTCATCGAGATGGCGAACGGCGCTGATATTCAGCTGCATGTCAGCACCGACGACGCACTGAGTGGCAATCAAGCCGCAATCATCGGCAGCACGGTGCAGAGCAAGGCGCTCGATGTGAGCCTGACAGCAAACGGAACGGAAATTCACAATTTTGACGGCAAGGTGACCATCTCCGTCCCGTTCACATGGACGAAGCAGGGCGTGCTGCAGGCGTGGTATCTTGCCGAGAACAACACGAAAGAAGCCATTGACGTGGCGTACCGCGACGGGAACGCTGTGCTGACGCTGTCGCATTTCTCGACCTATGCCGTTACGGTCACCGATGCGCCAAATGACACGATCGTGAACATCGGAAAAAACTCAGTCACGATGAACGCGCCGGAGGGCGATAGCTGCGTTGCGGCGCTCTTCAGCGCGGACGGCAGGCAGCTGGCAGTCGGACAAGCGCCGGTGAACAAAGAGGGAAAAACGACCGTGACGTGGGGCGCGGTCAACAGCGCAGAGGTGCTCACGCTCAAGCTGTTCTGGCTTGACGCAAAGGGCGCGCCCACCGGCAGCGTTCTGTCGGTGCTCGTCAAGGTGTCCGCCCGATAAGGGCGGCTTGACCCAACATTCTGCGGCGGCGCTGCCGCCGGGATGATAAAAACAACAAAAAAGGAGAGAAACCAGATGAAGAAACTCATTTCGCTGCTGCTCAGCATGGCGATGGTGTTCTCCATGACCGCCGTACAGGCTCTGGCGGCGGATGAAGAGACGGCCATGTTGGCAGACACAGGCGCGGAGGGCACCGATGCGCCGGTGGCACAAACGGTCACACTGGATCTGTCAAAGGGCAGCATAGTGATTTCTAAGACAGGCTACAAGCAGGACGGCGGGGACGAAACCCCGTTTACCGGCGCGTATACGATCGAGCAGAGCGATAAATCTAACCTCACTAATACTATCAGCGTGAAGAATGGTACACATCAGATCACGATGAATAATGTTGATATTGATGTTAGCAGTGTTTCCGGTGCTTGTGCATTTTCCATCGAGACGGGTGCATCGGTTCTGTTAAAATTGGTTGGCACGGTGACATTGAAAAGTGGCAACACTAAGGCTGGACTTTCCGTTCCCAGTGGTGCAGCCGTGACCATTTCTGCTGACACGGATTCTGATGAATTGACTGCGAAGGGTGCCCAAGGGGGTGCAGGCATCGGTGGTAATAAAAAGACTAGCGGCGGTAACATCACAATTTTGAGCGGTACTGTGAATGCAGATGGCGGCGCTTCTGCCGCGGGTATCGGCGGTGGTGATAACGGCACTGGAACCGGCGAAGGCGAATCAATTCACATCTCCGGTGGCATGGTTACGGCAACCGGTGCCGGTGGCGCAGGTATTGGCGGTGGCAGCTATGCAGTTGGTACTGGCCATAGTGGGCAGATCATCATTGATGGCACAGCCACTGTTATAGCAAATTCTATAAATTATGGTGCAGGCATAGGTGGCGGTGTATCTGCAGACGGTACTGGCGTGAGTGGGAAAATTATTCTGCGCGGCGCGGCGAATGTAACTGCAGAATCTTTAAATGGTGGAGGTGCAGGTATTGGTTCTGGCGAAAGCACTAGTAAAGATGTGCATCTTACCGGTGAGTACGGCGAGGTATTGATCACCGATTATGCAACGGTAAAGGCGAACTCAGATAATGCTACAGGTATCGGGGGTGGACAAGCATATGATGATGCATCGTCCAGATGCAGATCCTATGGAACGGGCATAAATGGCAGACTAACGATCAGCGGGAATGCCAATGTTACTGCAAGCGGTGCTGCTGGCATTGGGGGAAGCGGATCTTCTTATTATGAATCTTTAGGCTATACCACTGGTGAAAACGGTGTAATCTCTATTTCTGACAACGCGGTTGTAAAGGCAACTGGTAGCGAATATGGAATTGGTGCTTGTAATGATGCATCAGAAAATGGTGGAGTAGTTAATATTGATGGCGGCAAAGTAGTTGCTAGTGGTATCCGTGGTTGTAATATCTCCGGCGGCTCAGTATTCGTGGACGGCTCCCTTGGTAACGCGATTGTGAACGGTGGAGTTGTCTTTATAACAGAGTATAGTAGGATTGGCACACTAACTTCTGATGATGGTGGAAATGGTTGGGTTGTCAGTAAAACGCAGGTAAAAAATAATAGCATGAAATCCGGTGTGCTGTTCTATGGAAATGGACAAATAATCGGTAATTCCTATACCTTGCCCGCGGATCGCGAGATCGACTGGGGCAGAACCTTGACGGTGGAAGCGGAGCAAGAACTGTTGATTCCGACAGATACTACTTTGGTTATAAGCGGCAAGCTGATTGTAAAGGGAAAATTGACGGTGAACGGAACGCTGAAAGTCGCGGGAACGCTCAACACCGCCGAAACCGGCGTAATCGCGGGAAGCGGCGAAACGGAGATCACCGGTACGGTGACCGGCAAGAAGCTGCCCATCGCCATTCAGGCGCAAAACATGAGCACGATGGAAAAGACCTTTGACGTGTCCACGCTCTTCACCATTCCGCAAACCGCCGGAGCGGCGACCTATACGGTGATGAAAGACGGAGAAACTGTCGCATTGGAAGGCACAACGCTCTCCATCCCCGATGGCGGCGTATTCACGGTCACCGTTGCCACGGCAGAGACGGACTGCTATCAGGCGGCGTCCGCCACAGCGACGCTCACCGCGACAGTGCATAACCATCAGCTGCGTGCAGTCGCCGCAAAAGCGCCGGATTGCCTGAATGCAGGCAATATCGCGTATTGGGTCTGCGAAAGCGGCTGCGGAAAGTATTTTAGGGACGAAAGCGGAGAGAACGTGATTACCGCTGCGGAAACAGTCTTGCCTGCAACGGGACATCAGTTCAATAACGGCGTCTGCACCGCCTGCGGCGCGGAAGATCCGGCGTATGCGACGGGTGCGGTGATCGAAGTGGGCTCCTGCAACGCGTACCCCGGCGATACGATTACGATCCCGGTCTCGCTCAAGAACAACGACGGCATCGCCTCGATCATGTTCACTGTCTCCTATGACGCAAACTGCTTGAAGTATCAGGGGGCGTCCTTTACCGAGGCGCTTACGGGGTTGAGCAATACTGTCGCTGTCAACGACGAGACTACCGGAAAAGTTACCATGAGTTGGGTCAAAGGAGCGTCGGGGGAGTATACTGGGAGCGAGACCATTGCCAATCTGAAATTTGAGGTAATAGCGGTTTCGGAGAATACCTCCGCACAGGTTTCGCTTACTTATGACAAAGAAAATGTCTTTAATGAAAGCCTAAAGAATCAAAACTTCCTCGTTAAAAATGGAACGGTTCAAATCGGCAAGTACCGCCCCGGCGATATCAACGGAGACGGCACTGTCAAAGTAAACGACGCGCTGCTGCTGCTGAACTATGTCTGCGACCTTAGAAAAGATGAGGTCAAGGGCAACCCTGACGTCAATGGCGACGGCGCGGTGAACAATAAGGACGTCGTCATTCTGCTACGCTATATTGCAAAGTTTGAGGGCATTACGCTGTACTGAGAGGATTGGCGCGTATGAAAAAAACACTGGTGCTGCTGTGCGCGCTGCTGTTGGCGGCCGCGGCGGCGATCCTGCCCGCGCGGGCGGCGGACACCGCGATGCAGATCAAAATAGCGGATCAGCGCTGTGCGGCGGGAAGCTCGGTCGATGTCGCCGTCACGCTTGAGAACAATCCCGGCATCGCCTCGCTCAAGCTGATCGTCTTTTACGAGGAAGATTGCCTGACGTATGAAAGCGCGGCATTCTGCGGCGATTTTGCGAAAAAAGCGGGCGTGTCCCTTGCCCAAAAGACCACGGTGAAGGGAAAATCCTGCGTTATTTTGAACTGGGTCTGCACAAGCGAGAAAGTCGCGGACAGTACATTTGCGACGCTCCGCTTCAAGACCAAGGATCGCCCAACAAAGGAAGAGGCAACGCTGACGCTGCAAACAGATGCGGACAACGTTTTCGATGCGGAACTGAAAAATGTCCCGTATACGCTTTCCAACGGGAAGATCACCCTGATCAGCGCGGCGATCGGGGTCGAAACGACGGAGCAAGCGGACGGGCTGCGCTTTCGGATCAAGAATCTCGGCTTGCCTGAGGAGCAGAGAGTGCGGGTCGTGATTGCGTTTTCCGACGCAAATGTTCGGCAGTCCGGATTTGCCGTTTCGGAGTCCGTTGCTGCAAAGAGCTTAAACACGCTGCAGCTGATCGGCGCAAATCGGAAGGCTGATGATGCATGGAAGCTCTTTGTTCTCGATGCAGACTCACTTGCGCCTTTGTGTGAATCGATCAGCAGCTCGTGATCGGATTATAGCTAAAGCAATGTGAACGTAAGTATAAATCAATCCTAGTATAAAAGGCCGCCATCTCAAAAAGTAGTTGCTTACTGAGATGGCGGCCTTTTAATAAGCGTTCTTCCGTATGTCAGCCGCAGAAAAGCGTAAGCGGCAACAAAAACGACGCTGATTGTGGCTATTATGCACAACTGAATGTGCCTGATTTGACTATGAAACTAAAAGATATGACAGACTGGAAAAAAGTTTGGAAATACGCTTGACATTTCCTGGGATGCGTGTATAATAACGTACTGTTCCGCGAATGGAGCGTGCACCTTGTAAATTAAACAACGAAACTTTGACAAGCACCAGATGA
>OKSC01001348.1_pt1 | contig 24116 bp, 24 predicted proteins | sample 1601161 | NCBI WGS metagenome assembly OKSC01 (sample SAMEA3541552, study PRJEB24748) | human gut metagenome | biome: human gut; feature: human-associated habitat; material: faeces | place: China | collected 2012
GTTCATCTTCTCCCCGATGACCCCGACGCTTTTGAAGACGACCGGCACGTTCACCAGCGATTTCAGATAGGCGGCGATTTCGTCGGCGAGCGCGGCATAGGTGATGCGGATCATCTCCTGATAGTCGATCCAGGCGAAGGTCCGGTCCGGGTCTCCCTCGAGAATCCTGCCGGTTTCGGGGTCGATCCAGAAGCAGCGCCGGTCCGTGCGCAGCGGAATCAGCCGGGCGGCCTCCTCGAAGGAACCGGCCGGGATGTGCCACTCCTGCCGCAGCTTGCCGACGGTCCGGTAGCGTTTCTTCAGGTACTCCGCGAAGGCGCGGTTGATTGCCGGCGTGTACTGCCGCAGATTTTCGGTGCCGTTGACCATGTCGGTCTCGTTCCTGATCGGGTCGACGAAGAAACGCAGCTTTCCGCCCCAGCTGATCCTGCCGATCCAGGAGAGACGTTTTTTCAGCGCGGCGAACTCTTCCGCGTCCCAGAGGTTCTCATGGTGCATTTTCGATTCCAGCAGCGGGATGAGAATGACTTCGCTGTTGTCGGGCGAATCGAGTTCGATCGGAAAGGTGATTTCGCGCAGCTTGTCGAAATCCTGTTCGGTTTCGAGATCGATGATGCCGTGGCGCAGGTCTTTGCCGACCTTGTCGGTGAAGGCCGCGAATTTCGCGCCGTTCTGCGGCCGGGCCGGATCGACGACGAGCAGGCCCGCAAGCTTCTGTTCGGCCGGGAAGCGGCCGGTTATTCTGCCGGAGGCGTAGGTGCCGCGCGTGAGTCCGCGGTAATTGCCCGGGGCGTCAGGCCGGTCGCGCGTGATGAAAAAGCTCGGGATGGCGCTTCCGCCGCCTGCCGTCAACTGGTAGCCGTAGTGAATGCCTTCGCGTTCGAGCATGTCGATGAAGAGCTGGCGGACCCGGAGCGGCGCCTGGGTCGAAAGATTCAGATAAACGTCGTCGAGGCCGCCCTGCCTGATCGCGCGAAGGGTGGCGAGGTCCTTTTCAAGCCGGGCGGCGATTCCGGCCGGATCGTTGTCCGGGCTGATGAGAGTGTCCGGGCACCACATGCCGCCGACCGGGAAATAGCGTTCTCCATCGAAGATATATTCGAATTCGCGGTTCATGTACCAGGTGTGCAGCACTCCGTCGCGGTCCGTGAATCCGCCGTAGTTGACCGGCTTCGGCAGCTTCCGGGCCGGTCCGGGCAGTGCCAGCCGGCATGAAACGAGGTTTCCGTCCGCGGCCGGAAGGGGACGGAACCGGACTTCGATCTTCCGGCCGCGGGCGAGTTCCGTCAATGCTTCGGGGAGGTCGCCCGCGGCGGCATCAAGGCGGAATGCGCCGTACAGTTTGCCGTCCTCCGCAAAGGCCATGGCGAGGACCGGGGCGGTCCGCCCCTCTTCGAATTTCAGCGCATACCGGCAGCCGTCGAGTTCGGCCGATGCGAGCCGGGCAGGTGGAGGCACGGGCGGCCGCGGCAGTTCGGCCCCGGTTCCGGCGAGTGCCGTGCCGGGAGCGTCGAGAGGGACGAGTTCGAAGCGGTAACGGCCGGGCGGAAGCTGTTCCGGCAGGTCGATCCGGAAACGGTTTTCCCCATTCCGGCTCATGACGCCGAGGGAGACGGCCGGCTCCCCCGCGAAGGTCAGGCGCAGTTCCGCCGGGAATGCTTCTCCGGCCTGCCGATAGGTGACGACGGCTGTCGTTCCGGGGGTGATGTCGGCGGGAGCGCGGAAGCCGTCGATGGAGGAGTTTTTCCAGACTCCTTTCCGGAAGCCGGCGATGCCGTCGCACATGAAGCTCCAGCTGCCGAGCTGCGCGCGGCGGGTGATGCGGAAAGAGAGCGTATGCTTTCCGGCCTTGAGCTTCCGGCTGCCGAGCGGAGTCCAGGTGACGGCGTTCGATACGCCCCATGCGGGCGCGCCGGGGGGAGTGGCCGGCGCTTCACGCCAGCCGTCGCCGTCGAAGCGGAATTCGACCGGGGAGGAGTGCGGACGTTTTTGTGCGATCAGGGCCGCGAAAAAGTCATATTCACCGGTTCGGGAGACCTGAAACTCGTAGACGGCGGAGAATTCTCCGGTTTCCGGCAGCCGGTCCAGCTTGCGCAGGATCGTCCCGGAGAACGAATCGGCGACCCGTTCCCGGCCCATATCGGTTTTGACCGGAGAACCGCCGTTGATCCAGAGATCGGCCTGTTGCGGGAAGTCCGGCGCAGTTTTCGGAGCGGCGGCGGGAGTCCCGGCGCCCGGGAGCAGCAGGGCGGCGGCGAACGCCGCGGCGCAGAGCAGGATTTTGTTCATGGTGAATCGACTCGCAGTGAAGGGTTATTTGTTGTTGCGGAAATCCCAGCGGTTCGGGCTGGTGGTGGAAACGGTGCCGTTGAAGAAAAAGTTTCCAAGCCGTTCATCGTTGTAGAGGATCGATTTGGTGGGGGCCCGGACGGTATCGACATTGCCGGCGAAATTGAGGATGTTGCAGCCGCCGGAGTGGCGCGGGTCGGCTCCCTCGTTGTCGCGGTTGGAGTGGATGACGTAATATCCGCGGTCGGAATTCGTTGCGATCGAGTCCGTCAGCAGAATCAGCCGGGAAGGAGTCCGCTTGATCTTGCCGGTGTTGACCGGGCCGAACCAGCGGTTGTAGATTCTCCACGGAAACCCGTAGCTGATGTAGCCCGTCTGCATTTCCGTCACGGCGGAGTCTCCGGTTCCATATGCCATATTTTTTGCATCCTTCTTGCAGAACAGCAGATTGCGGTTGGCGGCGTTTTCGGGTTTGAAGCCGATCATCCTGAACCAGACGGGTTGTCCCGCGTTGATGTTGCCTTCGTTGTCGGCGACGTAGGGAACGCAATCCTGATTTTCGCCGAAATACATTTGGAAACCGATTCCGAGCTGCTTGAGATTGCTGATGCAGCTTGTGCTGTAAGCCCGCTCCCGCGCCTGCTGCAGTGCGGGCAGCAGCATGGAGGCGAGAATTGCGATGATGGCGATAACGACCAGAAGTTCGATCAGGGTGAAGCTTTTTCTCTGCATAATTGTACTCCGTCCGATAATAGTTAATAAGTGAAGCGGAATACAGGGGAAAATGTATTGCGGCGTGGCAGTCCCGGCCAAAAGTACGGGCGGAGGCTGCTGCATGATGACATGCCCGCCGCATGAGTGTAAGAAACGGAATGCGGGGAAGATATTCCCTGTGAAGCTTCGGACAAAGCGTGCGGGGCTTGCGAACTGAATGCAGCCGGAACATTGCAGCCGCCGGAGGCCGAAAAAACAGGAGAACCGCCCGCACCCGGATTTGCCGAAAGACAATAACTATTTAAACAGGAGGATATTAAAGAAAAAATACACCTGCTCGGCTATATAACATACTAACTATTATACGTCAGATTGTGCCGGATTCCGCACGGAGCCGTTGACGACCATGGCCGGTTTGAAGTATTCGAACGGGTTGTTGTCCGGCGCGTACCGGTCGGGACGGCTCAGGATTTCGAGGATCGCGTCGATCTGCCCTTCGAGGTTGACGTCCACGCAATCGAGCGGAGGATGATGGATTTCCGCAGACTGTCCCGGTTCGATGTTGACGACGCTGAGTTCTTCGGGAATCCGGATTCCGGCGTTGTGGCAGGCGTTGACCGCTCCGCTGAGGGAGTCGGCGATGCCGATCAGCCCGGTGAAATCGATTCCTCGCTTCAGCACTCCGGCGAAGTGGCGATAGGTTTTGTCCGGCGCGTAATCGCCGGAACGGACGCCGCAATCGAGCACTTTGCACTTCATGCCGTGAAGCTCGGCGTAGGTCAGGACTCCGTTCAGGCGTTCGCGGATCACGCCGTTGGGCGGCTCGGAAACCAGTACGGCGATGCTGCGGTGCCCGTATTGAAACAGATGATCCGCGGCGAGGCTTCCGGCAAACGTGTCGTTGACACCCACCGACAGCAGCCTGGTGTCGCCCCGGTGGCGGTTCATGATGACCAGCGGAACGCGCGAGGCGTATTCCTCGAGTTTCCGCAGTGCGGCGGAGTCCCACGAATCCGCGCTGGTGAGCATGGCGACTCCGGCCACGTTCTCCTCCTCGAGCGGCAGGCGGGCCGGAACGCGTTCGCTGTAATCGTAAGAGTGGACGAGAATCCGGGTCGGCAGGTATTTCTCCCGCACGGCTGCGAGATGCCGTTCCATCAGAGTCAGGTCCGAAGAGTTCCAGCGCGGGACCGCGAAGAGGAAGGTTGAAGGAATTTCCGTATTCAGGCGCCCGACTTCCTCGGTGACGAACGTCCCGCGCCCCGGTACGACGCGCAGCAGGCCGGCCGTGCGGAATTTCACGACGGTGCGGTCCACGATGAGCTGGCTGACGTTGAAGCGCTTCATGATTTCGCGGCTGGTGATGAACTTGTCGCCCGGAGCGTATTTCGAGAGCTCCCGGCGCAGCTGGTCGTAGAGAATGTCGGTTTTCAGAATCGCCTGTTCCATGCGGTTTCCTTTTGTGTGCTTCTGTGTATATTATAGTGTATTTTTCACAATAATGCAATAGTGATACGGAAAAAATCCGCTTTTTTTGCCGGGCCGGAGAGAAACGTGTGTGACAGCCGGGGGGACATTTTGTCGCGGTATTGTGTCGAATTGTCCCGATCTGCTTGTCCGGCAGGGATATGGCATGGGGATGAAACGACTTGGCATGCCTTGTGCTGATACGAAAGCATCGACATGGGGAGTCGAACGTAAGGAGGTATTGATATGAATATTATGACGAGATGGAATGGGAACGACGGCCTGCTGCCGGCGACGCTGGGCGGTCTGAACGAGCTGTTTCGTTCCGTATTCGACCAGGTTGCCGATTTCGGTCCCGAGTGGATGTCCGACCGGATCGGCGGAAGGATGCTTGACGTGGAGGTCGGCGAGAAGGAGGTGAAGGTTACGCTTCCGCTTCCGGGCTGCCGCGGCGACGAAATTGAAGTCGAAATGCTCGGCGACGTTCTGACCGTGCGTGCCGAACGTAGCGAAGAGCGCGGCGACGGCGGTGAGGAGAAGCATTATCTGCGCCGCGAACGCTCGACCATGAGCTACGAAGAGTCCGTGAAGCTCCCGGTGAAGGTGCTGGGGCAGAAGGCGAGCGCGACTTACGACGACGGTGTGCTGACCGTGGTGCTTCCGCGGGAAGAGGAGGCCGTCGACAAGGCTCATGTGGTCAAGGTTCAGTAAGCAGGAGGTGAGGATTATGGATACCGCAAATGTCAGGGAAAACGAAAAGGATGAAGTTCAGGTCATGCCGGAGCCGGTGACGCTGGTTCCGCTGGTGGATATCCTGGAAGGGGAGAACGGGGTTACGGTCCAGTTCGAGGTCCCCGGGGCGAATTCCGGAACGGTCGACATCGAGGTTCTGAACGGTGTTCTCACCATGACTGCGAAGAGTTCGCTCAAGCGGAACGGCCGCCCGGTCGTCTTCAAGCGCAACTTCCGGATTTCGGAGGACGTTGACGTCCAGAAGATTTCCGCGAAGTCGAGGGACGGCGTCCTGACGCTTGAGATTCCGAAGGCCGAACGCGCCAGAGTGCACCGCATCAAGGTGCAGTGACGGATGCCATCCGGGTCGCGGACCCGGGTCAGTGAGGATGGAGAACCCGGCAGGCAGCCCCTGCCGGGCGTTTTTTTGCTCCGGCTGCCGAGCCGGCGCCCGAAAAAAATACCGCGGCGGGAAAGCGCCGCGGTATTTTCATACGGAACGGGTCCGGTTACTTGACCGCTTTGATTCCGGTTTCGACGCCGGGATACCCGGAGACTTTGCAGTTGATCATCTTGAAGACGAAGTAGTCGGTGGTGTTGATTTCATACTTCGCATTCAGGAGCACGTCGCAGTTGTTCTTCTTGCAGGCGTCGAAGGTGGCGGCCTGCTTGACCAGCGCGTACGGATTCGGGAAGAGCCCGATGCCGTTGTCGCTGCTTTCGAAGCTGCGGTCCGCGAATTCGCTGACGCCCCAGGAAAAGACCGAGAAAAGCACGTTGAGCTGGGCTTCGCCGCTGACCTTGGTATCCTTGTGAGTGATGACCGATTCGAATTTGGCCGGAACCATGACGGCCTTGAAGTCATTGGCCGCGTCGTTGTTGTTGACGGTCGTGCAGCCGGTCATGACCATGACGGCGGAAACGGCGGCCAGAGCCGAAAGATACAGTTTTTTCATTTTTCCCTTCCCTCTTTGTTAGGATTCTCTTCCGCCGCATCGGCGGGACGCGGCGGTTCTGTCTGCTAATGTAGCGGACCTGCGGGAAAATGCAAACGGGGAAGCGCATTTTTAACGGAATTTGATGAAAATATATTTGATTTTATGGATTTTGATGAATTATCCTTTTGCTGCTGAAATATTTTTCTATTGTTGATTCGGGAGATTCGAGGACAGAAAAAAAGCCCTTCCGGAACACTCCGGAAGGGCAGCAAAGCGATCGGCTGCGGCTGGCTTTTACTTGGCCTGCTCGTTCTTCTGCAGGACGCCGGCTTCGAGCAGCTTGTCGATGAGCTGCTGCATCGAGTTGAACGCGCCGAGGAAGCCCTGCGGCGGCATGATGATGCGTTCGTTGACCACCGGAGTCGGGGCCGCGCCGTTTTCGTTCGGCTGCAGGGTCACGAAATCGAAACGGACCATGCCGCCCGCAAAGTGAATCTGGCCGATGCCGTCCGCGAAAATCTCTTTCTTATGTTCCATTTTTCCATATTCTCCTTATTTTGACATGGATGGCTGACTGTTTCATATTTTACGGATGAGTATCACAATAACACCTTCCGGGGGAAAAGTCAACCCGGAAGGCGCCTCCGCACAGTTAAAAATTGAATTTAAAATAGTTGAACAGATGGGTCCGTATCCAGTTCCGCGCCTCATAGAAGCGCATGGCCGGGAGATTCTGGTCGTCACAGTTGAGCTGGAGCCGCCGGGCGCCCCGCTGTTTCGCCCACGCGCCGGCCGCGTCCAGGAGCCGGCTCCCGATGCCGCGCCGCCGGAACTCCGGGTGCAGCACCAGGTCCTCGATCTGGGCGGCATAGCTTCCCATCGCAGTCGAAATCTGGAGCTGCACGCCGCAGAAACCGGCGACCCGTCCGCCGCATTCCGCGACGAGAAGCTCCGCGAATGGCGATTCGAGCATCAGCGAGAGGCCCGCCTGCTGCTTTGATGCGTCCGGCTCGAAATCCTGCTCGAGCTCGAACAGCTGCCGCAGGAGTTCGACGAGCTCCGGGAGGTCCGCTTCGGCGGCCGGACGGATGCGGATCGCCTCCGTCATTCGTTTTCACCGTCATCAAATTTGTCGGTTCGGAACGGCAGCGCCGGCAGTCCGGCGCTGTTGCGCAGATCGGCCGACCGGGGGTTGTCGCTCCAGCCGTAGCGCACGGCGACCGGCTCCGGAACCTGCGGACTTGAAACGGCGACCTTGACTCCGGCGATCACGGCTTCGGCCGGTTTGAAAACCCGGTCGTTTCCGGCGATCCAGAAGCCGTGCGGCCTGCCGTCCGGCGCGATGAGCCCGCCTGCCGCATGGTCGAAGGAGAGGAGCAGCGCATCGCCGGAACGGGTCTGGGAGCGGAATACCGGCCCGGAACCCTCCTCTTTGCCGCCGTATGCCTGCATGAGGGCGGCGGCGGCGAGGCGTTCCCCGACGGTCTGCTTGTCCTTCGGGTGGATGTCTGCGGCATCGCCGGCGTCGACCGCCGAGGCGACGAGGTTTCCGGTCGCGGCGGCGGCGCGGCTCTGCGCTTCGCGGATCGGCGCCCATTCCGAATTCGGGTCGTAGTCCATCGCGGTCCGGTATCCGGCCAGAAGAACCTGCAGAAACGGGATGTCGCCCTGGGCGAAATGGAATCTCCAGTCCGCAATGAGGTCGCGCATGAGCCTCTCGTACTGGTGGAAGCGGATCGCGTTCGATTCTCCCTGATACCAGATCACGCCGCGGAGCGCGGCCGGTACGAGCGGGCGGATCATGTTGTCGAACAGGATCGAGAACGAGTTCGGGCAGCAGAGCCCCATGCCGGAGAGATGCGGGAAGGCCGGGCCGAGATCGGTTTCGATCTTGTAGCTCCATTCGCCGGCGATCGAGATCTTCTCGCGCTCCGCGTCGGCCGGGGCCAGCTTCATGCCGGAAGCCGGGCCGGTCAGCCCGCCGTCGTAGGCGAACGAGTAATCGCGCACGGCGATGACCCGGAGTCCGGGCCTGACCAGTTCTGAGGGAATCCGGTAGACCCGGCAGACGTCCCAGCACGACGTGTCGTATCCGCTGCCGGTGCGGCCTACTTCGACGCCGTCGAAGTAGGTGATGTCGTGCTTGTCGACGGCGCCGAGGGTCAGAATGAGTTCGCGGCCCGCCCATTCCGCCGGAATTTCTACCTTGCGGCGGAACCAGACGGTTCCGTTGGTATTGAGGTCGAACTCCTTCCACTGGGCGGGCAGGGCGGTGCGGTCCCAGTTCGAGTCGTCGTAGGCGCTCTCCGCCCAGCCGGCGGAAAAGCCGTTGTTCTCCGGTTCCGGCGGCAGGTGGGTGAACAATGCCGTTTCGAAATTGCGCATCGGTATTTCGAGCTCCTCGGGGGAGAGCGAATCCCAGTATTCGGTGCTGCCCGTCCGGAGCAGGTATTCGGAATAAGCTCTGGCGATATCCGGATTCCGCGCCAGGGTTTCGCCGCTGGTCCACGCCTCGGCGATCGTGCCGCCCCAGCTCGATGCGAGAACGCCGACCGGAACTGCGAGCTCGTCGGCCAGCTTCTTTGCGAAGAAGAGGGCCACGGCGCTCCAGTCGTCGATCGTGGCCGCCGACGCAGTCTGCCAGGCGGCGTCGACATCCCGGGCCGGGGTCAGCAGCGCATTGCGCGGCACGGTCAGCATGCGGACCGCGTCGAGTTCACCGGCGTCGGCCCGCCGTCTCAGCTCCGCGCCGCCGTCGGCGAGCGAGGAAACCTTGAATTCCATGTTCGACTGCCCGGAGGCGAGCCAGACTTCTCCGAGCGCGATGTTCTGCGCCGTCGCCGTTTCGCCGCTTTCGAGCTCGGTGACCTGAAGCGTCAGGCGGACGGCGGACGGCATCGGCGGGAAGCGGAGCAGGAATTTCCCGTCCGCGCCGGAACGGGTTTCGGCACTCCCGTCCCCGAGCGTGGCGCGGACCCGGCGGAACGGTGCGCACCAGCCCCAGACCGGAACGGCCCGGTCTCTCTGCAGAACGGCGTTGTCCCCGAACAATGCGGCGAGTTTCAGCATGGATTTTTCTCCTGTATTGATTCAATTTTCTGAATTATCAGATTTTTATAACTTTTTGTGCGAATTCAGCCTGCGGCGCTTGAAAAAAGGTTGCGGCGGCCATATAGTACATAATGTATTATAATAAGCCACGTCACACCGAAAAAGCAACCGGAAGGAGAACGAAAATGCCGAGAAAATCCGCGACATGCTTCACTTTGATCGAACTTCTGGTTGTGATTGCGATCATCGCAATCCTGGCCGGGATGCTGCTGCCGGCGCTGAACCGGGCCCGCGATGCGGCGAAAGCGACGAACTGCCTCGGCAACATGAAGCAGATCGGCATGATGATGGCGATGTATCAGGAAGGGTTCCGGGGCACCTATCCGACTCCCGAAAACGCGCCGGACTGGGAGGACGGCGTGCGCGGCTGGACCAACCAGCTGCGGGTCAACCAGGGGGCTCAGAAACAGTTCTTCCACTGTCCGGCCGACGCCGAGCGCGACTTCTCGTATTCGATGAACGTCCATGAGCCGTGGATCAGGCACCAGTCCGGCATGGCGCGGGATTATTCCTGGCGGCAGGTGCTGCTCGAACGCGCCAGGGTCGGCGCCGCCGGCATCATCCTCGTCGAAGAGAGCCGTTCCGACTTCTTCACGAAAACCGACAGCGATCAGGACAATTATACGCAGAATGCCGCCCCGTACAAGCAGGATCCGCGCCACGGCGGCTTCACCTTCTGCATGGCGGACGGACATGCGGAAAAATTCAAGGAATACGACTTCGACCGGGTCACCTACTACACCGACCGGCTCTCCGGCTGGCTCGGCACCTCCTGGTCGGCGAGCGAGAGCAATACCGTAAAGGACAACAGCAGACAGTGATGAACCGCTGGAAAATCGATACCGTTCTGGCACTGTTCCGGGAGGCAGGAGAGATCGCACTGCGCTATTATGACGATCCGCCGCTCGAAATCAAGGCGGACCACACGCCGGTGACGCAGGCCGACCGCGAGATCGAAGCGCTGTTCGCCGCCCGGTTCGACCGTCCGGCGGAAGCGCTTTACCTGATCGGCGAGGAGACCGTCGACCGGCGTGACGAGGCATACATTTCCGCCGCTCTTGCCGGGGAGTGCTTCGTGGTCGATCCCATCGACGGAACTGCGCCGTATGCGGCGGGCGTTCCGCTCTGGGGCATCTCGCTCGGGTATATGCGCGGCGGCATGCTGACCGAGGGGGCGATCTGTCTTCCGGCCCGCGACGAGGCATTCCTGACCTGCCGCGGTTCGATTTTCCGCGCCCGCCGCGTCCTCTCCGGGGCGCCCGAAGTCGAGCCGTTCACGCCGGAACCGATGCGCTATACGCCCGCCGCGCCGGTCTGCGCGGCGCAGAACGCGGCGCGCGGCTGGGAGATTTCGTTTCCGAACCAGCTTTTCGTCTGGTCCACCTGTGTGGGCGTCTACGACTGCCTGCTGCGCGGGAAGGTCTACGGCATGATCCAGCACTGCAAGCTGTGGGATCTGGCCGGCGGCATGCCGCTTCTGAAGCTGGCCGGTTTCGAGGCGCGCGGCGCGGACGGCCGCGAGCTCGGGCTCGATGTGGTCTCCGGCGGCAATTTTTATCTGGAGAACGGGCCGCACCGCTGGCGGCAGAAAGATTATGTGGTCATCGCTCCCGACCGTCAGGGGACGGAAGCGATCTGGAATCAAGTGAAAGCAAAGAACCTGTCATGAGAAAGAGTGAAGAAAGTTCCGGTCCGGCCGGAAGCGCGGTTTACATGGTCAGCCTCGGCTGCTCGAAGAATCTGGTCGATACCGAGGTGATTGCGGGGACGCTGCTGACCTCCGGCCGCACGCTGGCGTTCGATCCGAACGAGGCGGACCTTTATGTCATCAACACCTGCGCCTTCATCCCGGCCGCGCGCCGCGAGGCGGAGGAGGCGATCGAAGAGGCGCTCGTCTGGAAGAAGGAGCGTCCGGGCCGGACCGTGGTCGTCGCCGGCTGCCTGACCGAGTGGGACAAACCGGGCGATTACCGCCGGCGCTATGCGGAGGTCGACCTGTGGACCGGCGTCAACGATGTCGCCGGGATCGCCGCGCTGCTCGACGAAAAGCGCGTTCCGGAGAGCGGCAGGGAACCGCTCTGGCTCTACGACCACACCACGCCGCGGCTGCAGCTGACCGTGCCGCACATGGCTTATCTGAAGATTGCGGACGGGTGCAACAACCGCTGCAGTTATTGTGCGATTCCGGGAATCCGCGGCGTGTTGCGGAGCCGGAGCATCGCGTCGGTCGAAACCGAGGCGAAGAACCTCGTCGATGCCGGCGTGAAGGAGCTGCTCGTGATCGCGCAGGATATCACGGCCTTCGGCGCCGACCGTCCGGGCGACGGGGAGGACATTGCGCGGCTGCTCGAAAGACTTAACGCGATTCCGGGGGATTTCGTGATCCGGCTGCTCTACACGCATCCGGCCCACTACACGGATTCGTTCATCGGATTCCTGGCCCGTCCGGGGACGAAGGTGCTGCCGTATCTCGACATTCCGCTGCAGCATATCAACGACAGGATTCTGAAGGCGATGGGTCGTCATGTGACGAAGGCGGAGACGGTTGCGCTGCTGGAGAGACTGCGGGAGGAGGTGAAGGATCTGACCATCCGCACCACCTTCATCACCGGTTTCCCGGGGGAGACGGACGAGGAGTTCGAGGAGCTCGCCGCTTTCGTGAAAGAGCAGAAGTTCGAACGCTGCGGGGTGTTTCCGTACTCGCCCGAGCCGGGGACGCCGGCGGCGAAGCTGCCGGGGCAGATTCCGCTTGAGCTCGCCGAGACGCGGGCGAAGAGGCTTCTGGAGCTTCAGAAGAAGATCATGCGGAAGGTGAATCGGAACTGGATCGGGCGCGAGGTCCGCATGCTCGTCGATGATGTGGACGGCCGGGTTGCGGTCGGCCGGGCGATGATGGATGCGCCGGAGATCGACAACCGGATTCTTCTCCTGCACGCGAAACGGCTCAGGCCCGGGCAGTTCTGCCCGGTCAGGATCACCGGGGCCGACAGCTACGAGTTTACTGCGGAACAGCTTTGATTTTTGGAAAGGAACAGATCGTATGAAACTGCCGAACCTGCCGAATATGCTGACGATCAGCAGAATTCTGTTTGTCCTGGTCTTCGTGGTGCTGGCCACGGTGGCGGACAAGACGTTCATTTCGTCCGAAACAGTGCGTTTCGGAATCCGTCTGGGGGCTTATATTCTGGCGATCATCGCCGGGGGGACCGACCTGCTGGACGGCTATCTCGCGCGGCGCTGGAATCAGGTGACCGATTTCGGTGCGCTGATGGACCCGCTGGCGGACAAAATCTTCGTGACGGCGACGATGCTGATCGCGGTCGAATGCCGCCTGATGCCGGCCTGGATCGTGATCGCGGTGCTCTGCCGGGAGTTCATGGTGACGGGGCTGCGGACGCTGGCCGCGAAGAAGCAGGTCGTGATTTCTGCCGATCACTGGGGAAAGCTCAAAACAGCGCTCCAGATGCTGATGCTGGCGATCGCGGGTGCATCGTGGGTCTGGGAGTTCGACCTGCAGCAGGAGAAGTGGTTCGGAATCCGTCTCTGGTATGTCTGGATCGCATATCTTTGCGGCATCGTGTTGGTCACGGTCGGTTCGGGCGCCGGCTATTTCGTTCGTTACCATTCGCTCTATCTGGGGGAGGATGACGCGGGGAAGGCATGATTTTCAGCGATATTTCGTCTGCTCCGGCTTGCAAAAGAGCAAAAAGGCGCTATATTGAATAGCGCTGAGCCGGGAGAAATCCGGTTTCGGTAAACGGAGAGATGGTTGAGTGGTCGAAGGCGCCACATTGGAAATGTGGTGTACCGCAAGGTACCGAGGGTTCGAATCCCTCTCTCTCCGCCATTTTTTTTGCCTGCTGTAGACTGCCTGGCATAAGAGAGCTGCATTTTATTGATGAATCTGAAAGGCATGGTTTTTTCCCTCTCGCATAAAGTGCCTCTCCACTCGTCGCAGTAAAACGAACCATAGGCTGAAAATAATAAAATTTTAAAGTCATCTCCCGTTCCCTGAAGCCCGGCGGCAAGCACCTGATGGATCTGATGAACGGCGACTTTGCCGATCCCCATTTCCCCTGTCAACTCCGGGATGGCGGAGAAAAGGATTTACGCTGTCAAAATTCGAGCGGGATAAGCTGGAACGGATTCTGCTCTGCGGACAGCAGGATTTTCCGTATGGAAGCACTTCGCCTCATCCGTTTTTTGAAGAAGGATGTCCGCCGCGGCTCTATTCGGCCGATGAATACGCCGGATCATGCGCGAGAACGGAATGCCCGTCGCCGGAGCGTATGCGAATTTCACGGAACGCCCCGCAAATGTCAATGAAATTCAAATGGAAATCTGTTCAAGGAAGGATTGAATCAAATGCAAATCAATATTGCTCCCTGCGGCTTGGTCTGTTCCCGTTGCGACGCCTATCGCGCCACACAGGAAAACAGTCCTGAAAAACTTGAACTCGTTGCGGCCGACTGGCGCAAACGGTATCATTGCGATGACATCAGGGCCGAATTGATTCCCTGCGACGGCTGTATGACCGAAGGCGGGCGCAAATGCCATCACTGCGAGCATTCGTGTGAAATCCGCAAGTGCGTCGGGGGAAAGCAGGTGAAGGTCTGTTCGGAGTGCGCGGAATATCCGTGTGAAAAGCTCTCCGGCTTCTTCGAGTATGTCCCGGAAGCGCAGGCGGAACCGATGAAAAAATTGCTTGATGCCATCGCCGAAGTCGAGAAAAACATGCATTCGGCGTTCTGAAAGAGAGACCGGGGCGGGGGGATTTTCTATGCGAAAGGCTCCAGCGTCCGCAAAGACGGCTCCCCGCCGCTCATTGCCGCTTTCGGCCCGCTTGCGGTATCGCCGGAATTTCCCGCCGAAAACGAAACAGGTCAGGTTAGGACAGCTCTGCCTCGGCATGGGCGCGATCCGTCCGGTTGCGGAGGATGATTTTGAAACCGTTTATGAGATCGTCAACGACGCGGCGCAAGCCTGTCGCGGCATCATCCCCGCCGACCGCCGGTGCGAACCGCATATGCCGCTGAAAATTTGCAAAAACAGGATCGTAAGAAATGAATTACAGAATAGAGTATGTACCGGAGTTCACCGTTTTAGCGAAAATTCGGTCGTTTGATGCAAAAAATGCCGCGGAGGAAATTCCGAAATTCTGGGAGGAATACTACCGGAGCGGCAATGGCGCAATCGCCTGCGGACAATTCGGCATCTGTTTTGGCGGCAGCGCTGGCGGAACATTCCATTACGGCATCGGCAATCGTTGCGAAGTGGAGCAAAAGCCTGACGGCGCAACGGTCTGTCACGTTTTCAACTGTCCCGATCTGACGAGAATACCGGACGGCTTTGAAGTACGCACCATTCCCGCGCAAACGTGGCTGAAGGTCGAAGCCCGCGGCGCTCTTCCCAAGTCCATTCAGAGCACCTATCCTGAAATCGAAAAGGAGTGGCCGGGCGGTCTGGAACGCATTTACGGCATGGATATTGAGGAGTACGGCTGCTGCGAAACTCCGGAGGATTCGCAGAAAGACGACTATCTCTGCCGGATCTGGATTCCGGTCAAACTGCTTGGAACGGAACATTATTCCGTCAAAACCGATGTTCTGACCGCGTCGGAATTCAACCGCCTGGGATGTGCGGCCGGCTGGGAAATGCCGTCCGAAAAGCAGAGCGCCGCGGCGCTGCGGAACTCATTGGTCACATTTTCACTTTACAATGGAGGAACATTGATCGGCATGGCTCGACTGATCGGTGATCGCGCCATGGCGTATATGGTGCGGGAAGTCGTTGTCCTGCCGGAATTTCAGAAGCAAGGTGCAGGAACGTTCCTGATGCTGGCCGTTCAGCAGTGGATCGCCCGGGACGTTCCGGACGGCTGGCGGGCAAGCTGTGAACTGTTTGCGGCGGAAGGACAACGGGATTTTTATCAGCATTGCGGTTTTGTCGCGCTCCCGCATTCCGGCAATGAAAACGGCATGAGTACGATGATCATCGGGCAAAAATGAAGTGTCATTTTGAAAGGAGCCCCGATTTTCCACGCGGCATGTTGTTTGATATGCTGCCAGATTTTTTTCGACAATCCGCGCAAAATTATTGTCGCGGCCGGCGACCTGATGATTTCGCGCAAAATAATGTATGAACGTGCCGGTTTCCATGAAACGGGACGGCGGAACCATTCTCACTTCTCGGGATATCTGATTGATGATGAATATCAGCTGAATGCCGAACCATGTTGTTCGACCTGGCCGCCAAAGCCGAAATCCGGAAAAAGCAAAGGAGTTGTCTGAAAATGAATCATGCCGTCTTTCCCAGAACCGGGGATACCCAAACGGTTTATCTGAAAAAGGTCATTACGAATCCGAATATTCAGGTCGGCGAATATACGATCTACAATGATTTCGTCAATGATCCGGTATTATTCGAGAAAAACAATGTATTGTATCAGTATCCGGTCAACCATGATAAATTGATCATCGGCAAATTCTGTTCGATTGCCTGCGGAGCAAAATTCATCTTCAACAGCGCGAACCATACGCTGCATTCACTCTCGACCTATCCGTTCCCGATTTTTTTTGAAGAATGGGGACTTGAGCGGAAAGAGGTGGCTTCGGCCTGGGACAACAAAGGCGACATCATCATAGGAAACGATGTCTGGATCGGTTATGAGGCGGTCATTCTCGCCGGCGTTTCGATAGGTGACGGAGCCATCGTAGGGACGCGTGCCGTGGTAACCAAAGATGTTCCGCCCTATACGATTGTCGGAGGAGTGCCGGCAAAGCCGATCCGCAGGCGTTTTGATGAAGCAACTGTGGCACGCATGTTGGAGCTGCAATGGTGGAACTGGCCGGATGAACGGATACGGAAAACGATCCCGGCAATCCAATCGGGAAATTTGGAAATCTTAACTCAATGTTGAAATTCGATTTTCGAGGAAGAGCACATGCACAGTCGTTTTACCAATATAAATTCTATTTCCCGGCTGAACACTTGTAATTTCCGAGATCAAGTGCAGTTTATTGATATTTGCAATTCAGCTTTTTTCAGATGTTTTATGCCGAAACGTGTTAAGTCAGGGTAACTCGGTTTCCCTTCCGGCCGGTTTCTGTGACCGGAGTGAATCCGGTTCTTGCATGAAGTCCGCCCCGACCTGCCTTTCCGCCGGGAAAGCGGAAAGACAGGTCGGGGCGAATGGTATTCGGCGCAGCATGACCTGTCCGGAACCGGCGCTGCCGGATCAGTGCTTCCTGTATCCGCACTTCGGGCAGACGCCGTCGATCAGGGCGACGCCGCAGAGCGGGCAGCGGTCGATCGTTTTGCCCGGCGCGTACTCCTGCGCGGCGGCATTGACGCCGCTGGTGAAGGTGATCTTCGCGATGTTGAGCTTGTCCTTCAGCAGATCGTAGACGATCTTGATCATGCCTTCGACCGTCATGGTTTCTTTGGTGACGACCAGGCGGCAGTCGGGATAGGCGGTTGCAAGCCCGGTCCGGAAAGCTTCCCCCTTCATCTTGTTGGCGGGAGCGCCGTTCCTGATCCCCTGCTTCTCGTAGACGTCGAGGATGGCCGGAAGCAGCGGGTCGTCTTCCCGCAGGACCAGGGCGTGGTCGAAGTTTTTCAGCACGTTCCAGGCGACTTTCTGAATCTCGTTGCAGGGATAAACCATGTTGACGCCGGGCTCGATGGCATCCTCTACCTCAATCGTCAGGACGCCGGTGTGGCCGTGCAGATACTGGGCCTCCCCCTGGAATTTGTAGAATCGGTGCGCGTACTGCAGCTCGAACTTCGTGATGCTTCTCATGTTTTCCGTCCCTTCTGTTGATTATGGTTAGGGGAAACAACTGTTTTTGCCGCCCGGCGGCTGAACACTGTCCGCAAAGTCCGACGATCCGGATCTCCATATGGGTGACCTTTCCGGCAGCGCTTCCTGCGGAATCATTGCGCCTTCCGGCCTGTCGAAGTCCGGAATCCTTCCGCCTTTTTCACAGATGAAAATGTCCGTGCGCTCCCACCCGGGAGTCGTAACGGGTGTTGTCGGTTCCGCATGTATCTCGGGAGGCATGACAATCCGGTTTGAATGATTTTGAATTTTGAATCTGAATCAATATAGTATTCATTTAAGATATAATCAAGAACAATTCTTATTTTATCCGGATCTTTTACCGCCGGACCGGAGAGTTGGAAAATGACGCAATTTTTGCATGAGGCTGCTTGACATCAATTGTCTTTGGATTCATGTTAAAGGAAGGTGCGGCATTCGTGGAATATCGTGATTTCGTTGTTCCGTATGCCGGTTGTCCGGAGGAAAGCTCCGTTGTCAGTAATCGATATCCGGGGAAATCAGAATGAAGTTTCCGATATTTCTTGCCAGCATGGCAGCCGGCTGCATGCTGGCTGCCGCCGATTTTCGCGGCAGTGAACTGTTCGACCGGAACCGCATTGTTCCGGAGGGGATGGGGGTCAACATCCATTTCTTCGACCATGAGTCCGGCATGGATGCGCTGAAGTCGCTCGATATGCGATGGCTCCGCATGGACATCACCTGGGATCGCGTCGAGCGGGAAAAGGGAGTCTATGACTTCTCGCAGGTCGATAAGCTCATGAACGATGCGAAAGCGCGCGGCCTGCGCGTGCTCGCCATCATCGATTATGCGAACAAACTCTACGAGCCGGAGCAGAAAGTGATTTCCGAGGCCGGGCGCCGGGCCTACTCCGCCTATGCCGCCGCGCTGGTGCGGCGTTACGCCGGGCATGACGTGATCTGGGAGATCTGGAACGAGCCGAACAACAGCGGCTTCTGGCCCGGCAACGATCCGGGCGAGTACATGGAACTGGTGAAAGCCGCGGTTCCGGCGATGCGCGAGGCGGACCCGCAGGCTGTGATTCTCGGCCCGTCGGCTTACCGCGTCGCCCCGGAATACATGGAGGCCTGCTTCAAGGCCGGATTGTTCGATTATGTCGATGCCGTGAGCTTCCACCCGTACCGCCGCCACCGGCCGGAGGAGGTGCTCGACGATGTCGCCGTGCTGCGCGAACTGATGCGGAAATACCGCGGTCCCGGCCGCGAACTGCCGCCGATCGTCTGCAGCGAATGGGGATTCAGCGCAACCCAGCACGACGGCGAGAACGGGCAGGCTCTGCGCGTGCCGCGCGCGGCGCTGCTTTCGCTTATGGCCGGAATCGACCTCTATATCTATTATGACCTCTGGAATGACGGCGGCGACGCGACCAACAGCGAACACAACTACGGGCTCTTCACTTCGCCGCCGTTCCTGATGGAGAAGCCGGCCGCTGTCGCTCTCAAGACGGTGGCGAAGGCGCTCGCCGGCTTCCGGTTCTCGCGCCGGATCGGGGCGGAGGAGAATCCGAACCGCTTTCTGCTTGAGTTCGTCTCGTCTTCCGGGGAAAAACGGTATGCGCATTGGAGCGACGACGAAAAGGAGCACGAATGGCGGATTCCGGCCGGATTCGGCATGTTTTCCCGCGTCACGATGACCGGGCAGAAACGCATCGGCGTTTACCGGCCCGGCGACCGTCTCGTATCCGGCCCGGCGGTCGAGTACCTGATTCCGGAAGCCGCCAAGCCGGAGAACTGGAAGGTTCTCGGGGTGCTCCTGCCGGCTCCGGATGCCGCCGGGCCGTGGCAGGCCGAACCCTCCGCGGAAGCTGCGGTGCGCGGGGAACGTCTGGCGACCGGCGTCCGCGACCTCTCCGGCGCGGTCGATTACTGGTTCCGCCCGGAGAAGGAGGATTTCGGCAAAACGATTCTGACCGGCGGAGATCTGGACCGCTCTTTCCTGACGCTTGAGTTCCGGCTCGACGCCGAGGGACGCCCCTCGGTGCGTCACCGGGTCCGGCAGGGGCAGAAGTGGCTTGAGCCCATCGGCACCAATGAAGCCGTGCCGCCGGGCCGGTGGACCCGCATGACCTACGCGGCCGGCTGGGAAGGCCGGCGGCTCTATATCAACGGCCAGATGGTCGCGTCGGCTCCGGCGGAGCTCGGCCCCGTTTCGCCCGCATTCCATATCGCCCCGGCTCCGCTGAAAGGGGAGGCCGGCCAGCTGAAGGTCATCTCCGGCGACGGATTTCAACTCTGAAGCGGAGAGGGCCGGGCGGATTTGAAGAGGTGAAAAAACGTTTTATGCCCCGGAACCGTTACGGTTTCGGGTTTCTTCGTACACTGTGTGCCTGTCACCAATGAAAAGAGAGGTCGTTGACAATGGCGAACAATCGGCGGGAGGAGTGGGTCCGGCAGCTGCGGCGCATGGCCGACCCGGTTCTGGAGGCGCTTCGGCAGAGGGTTTTGAAACAGGCGATGCCGGTCGAGTCCGCGGCGCTCCGTTCCGACTGCACCCATATGGAGGCGTTCGGGCGGCTGCTCTGCGGCATTGCGCCGTGGCTTGAACTCGGGCCGGACGGCTCGGATGAAGGCGCCCTGCGCCGCCGGTATGCGGAGCTGACGCTTGAGGCGGTCGCCGCGGCGGTCGATCCGGCTTCCCCCGATTACCTCTGGGCGCCGCCGGACGAGCCGAAACCGAATCTGCAGCTGCTGGTGGACACCGCGTTTTTCGCGCACGCGCTGGTGCGCGCCCCGCGGCGGCTCATCGGCGGCATGACGCCGGAGCTGCGGAAGCTGACGGCCGATCTGCTGATCCGCTCCCGGGTCATCACGCCGGGGCCGAATAACTGGCTGCTTTTCTCCGCGATGGTCGAGGCGGCGCTGCGGAAGATGGGCTTTCCGGCCGATTCGACCCGCATGGCGTATGCGCTGCGCCAGCATGACCAGTGGTTCAAGGGGGACGGCGTTTACGGCGACGGGCGCAACTTCGCTTTCGACTATTACAACAGTTTTGTCATCCAGCCGATGATGCTGGACGTCGTCGAGACGATTGCCGGTGACGCGGAGGAGTGGGAGCTTCTCCGCTCCCGGGTTCTGCGCCGGATGCGCCGGTATGCGGCGATTCAGGAGCGGCTGATCGCGCCGGACGGGTCGTTTCCGGCGGTCGGGCGCTCCATCGCCTACCGCTGCGGCGCGTTTCAGGCGCTGGCGGCGATCGCGCTGCGCCGGGAACTGCCGGAGGAGCTGCATCCGTCCGCCGTCCGCGAAGCGCTTTCCGCCGTCGTCGCCCGCACGCTGGATGCCCCCGGGACCCGGGATGAAAACGGCTGGCTCCGGATCGGCCTCTGCGGCCACCAGCCGGGACTCGGCGAGATATACATTTCGACCGGCAGCCTCTACCTGGCTTCGACGGCCTTCCTGCCGCTCGGCCTGCCGGAGAGCGACGAATTCTGGAGCGCCCCGGCCGAACCGTGGAGCTCCGTGAAGATCTGGTCCGGCTGCGACCTGCCGGCGGATCATGCGGTTCAGGACCTCTGATCCGCGCGGCGGCCGCTTACCAGCGGACGTGGGTTTCGGTGTCGTACCGGGCGTTCAGCCCGGTCTCCGCAAGCTCGCTCTCCTTGGCGCCGGTGACGTCTAGGTCGAACCTGGTCTGCTGGTACACGGCCTTCCTGCCGTACCTGGCCCAGAGCTCCCTCAGGATGTCCGGAGCGTAGCGCTCCTGGGTGATCGTTACATGGACCCCGTTCGGGTCTGTCCTGATGTTGGAGACGTCCGCTATGGACTTCGGGGACGGCTCGGCCCTCAGGACTATCGAGAATATGAACAGGGGGACCTCCGGCTCCAGGATCAGCTGCGCCCTGTTTATGAGCACTGCCTTGTCCAGGTCGCTCATCGTGTCGTCGAAGAGCTTGGAGTAGGCCTCGGCGCCGAATCCGTCCTGCCCTATCACCTCTATGTCCATGGAATCGCCTCACAGGAACCCGGAGCTCAGCAGGGCGCCTCCGACGGCGCCGATGTACTGGGAGTCCTTGGGGACGATGGGCTTCTCCCCCAGGACCTCGCCGATCTGGGTGACCAGACCGGAGATGAGGGACGTACCGCCCACCTGAATGATCGGGTGCCTGACGTCGATCTCCTGGAGCTGCTGCTCGTAGACCTGCTCGGCGACGGAGTGGCATGCGGCTGCCGCCACGTCCTCGAAGCTCTTCCCCTCTCCGAGGGTGGTGACCAGGTCCTGGATCCCGAACACGGAGCAGTAGGAGTTCATCTTGGCGTTCCTCCAGTCGCCCTTGTCGGCCAGGGCGCCCAGCTCGGTGACGTCGATCTTCAGCCTCCTGGATGTCATCTCCAGGAACCTTCCGGACGCACCGGCGCAGATACCTCCCATGGTGAAGTTGTCGGGGACCCCGTCCCTGACTGTGATCGCCTTGTTGTCCATACCTCCGATGTCGATGATCGTGGCCTCGCCCTTCTGCCTGTCGGCGAGCCAGACCGCTCCCTTGGAGTTGACGGTGAGCTCCTCCTGGACGAGCTTGGCGTTGAAGTGGTCTCCCAGCGTGAACCTTCCGTATCCGGTGGTGCCTATGGCCTCGATGTCCTTGAGTTCCACACCTGCCATCTTCATGGCGTTCTCCAGGACCTGCGTGGCGGACTGGATGACATCCCCTGAGGGGGTCCAGTCCTTCCCGATGATCTTGTTGTTCTCCATGATGACGGCCTTGGTGGTGGACGACCCTGAGTCCAGGCCGGCGGTGATGCCCGTCTGCCTCTCCCTGGCGAGGAGCTCCTTCCTTGTTACGATGGTGACGAGGGCCTCCATCCTTGTCAGGAGCTGGGACGCCTTGAGCCTCTCCGTGAACGAGTACGTGACCACGGGGAGCCTGGTGTTCTCCTGGATGAACCTCCTGAGCTCGTTCCTGACCAGAGCCGCCTCGGCGCACCTGAAGCAGGTGGTGATGAAGACGGCGTCCGCGTCGTACTTCTCGTCGGCCAGCTGCGCGGCCCTGGCGATCATCAGCTTGAGCTGCGGGGAGCGCGGGGAGAACCCGAACCTCCTCACGGCCTCGTCTATGTCGGCCGCGGACACGTCCGGGTAGACGATCTTCGCCCCCACGGACCTGGCGGCCTTCTCTATCTCGTACTGGACGCTGCTGTACTCTGTACCGCACGACAGCTGCGCGATCTTGATGGTCACTGCAATCCCTCCAGGAACTCCTTTGTCTGGGCGACGAAGTTGACTGCCTGCTCGTCGTCCTCCGGATAGCTCACGTGCAACGCGGGGATCCCGCGCCTCTTGATGAGGTACTTCACCATCAGGTTGGACCTCTCGCATCCGACGCAGCCGAAGCTGTACGGGCAGTCGTCCATGATGATGGCGGCGTCGGCCTCCTCGATCATCGGACCCCACAGGGCGAGCCTCCCCCTGATTCCGGAGGGGACCTCCACGCCCGCGTATTTCAGGCCCTTGACGACATCGTCGAGGGTCACGTTCATGGGGGGCATGTCGACCTCCAGGTTGTCAACCTTCTCCTGGATGGCGGCCATAGCGCTGAGGGGCTCATGCCCGAACCTCTCGACAAGATCGAACAGGACAAGGCTGTTCGGCGGATCTATGAAGACCTTCATCACTGCACCTCGCAAATCTTCTTGAAATCGTTTACCGGAATGCGTTTCTTCTCCTTGGGCGGGACGTACTTCGCCCCAGCGTCCACCCTGTCCAGGGCGTACTGTATGCTGGACAGCAGCTCCCACTCGGCCTCCAGCTGGGCGTACCCCGGCCTGGTCCCGTGCTGGGCCCTGCATCTGCGCGGGTCGCTGCACGGATAGGCCCTGACCTTCGAGAACACCTCGTTGGGGTACCTCTCCCTGACCTTCGCGAGTATCCCGCGGACGGTGTCCCTGGGCGCCTCCACGAGGCACCCGTAGCATGTCTCCTTGACTATGGCCTCCTCGCCGAAGGCGTGCACCATGCGGGACAGCTGGTCCGGCGTGAGCATCGACCTGGGCGAGATCATGAACAGCCTGGTCTCCCTCTCCTCGCTCATAGTTCATCCTCCGTGATGTAGACGGTGTCCTCCTCGTTCAGGTCCTTCATCAGCCTGTCGAGGTCGTCCACGAACTTCCCGACTATGTTGGTCCCGTAGGCCTCCTCGCCGGTGGGGCCGTACTCCTTGCTGTCCTCCAGCCTTATCCCTATGAGACCGTGGTGGGGTCTGGCCTGGTTGGTGAGGCCTATGTCGCCGCGCTTCACCTTCTTGAACGGGTCCTGGGGGTACAGGTTCTTTCCCCTGACCTCGTCGCCGTAGAACGTGACCATCGGCAGACCCTCGAAGGTGAACTGCACCTTGAGTATGCCGACCGGCTTGTGGCTCAGCCCGGTGACCTTCCTGAAGTACTGCCTGCTTATCGGGTCGGAGTCGTTCAGCTTTATCCTGAACACCCTCTCCCTGGGGACGCCGAAGGTCTCGACCTCGCCCTTCTGCAGGGCGGTGATCGTGTGCTCCGGGGACTGCTCGGCGATGATCGCGTCGTCGGACGTGTCGCCTGTGCGGACCTGCTTGATCCCCCTGGACGCCAGGAACTCGGCACCCTCGGACTGGGTCATGCCCACGGCCAGCGCCCTCGGCGGGTTGGTGACCACGGTCACCCTGCTGCCGGCGTCGGCATACGCCAGGATGGCCTTCCCTGACACGACCTGTCCGGCTGCGTTGTGGACCTGGGACACCTGCCTCCTCTGCCTGTAGATGTACAGACGGCCGGTCCCTACGCCGTCGTATCTGACCGTGACCGCACCGACGTCCCTGACCTTGCGCTCCTCCTGGGGTATGGAGACGTCCATGTCGTCCGTGCATGTTATGAAGCTGCCTGTGGACTGGGACACGCCCATCGTCCCCCCTGCGGAGAGTATCAGCACGTGCTCCGCCGACTCCGGCGAGCTCGTGTCCAGGTCGATTGTTATGTTGGTCTCGACGCGGTACCCGTCCTCCAGCTTGAACGACAGGTCGTCGGTGACCTTGACGTTC
>OKSC01001353.1_pt1 | contig 24071 bp, 7 predicted proteins | sample 1601161 | NCBI WGS metagenome assembly OKSC01 (sample SAMEA3541552, study PRJEB24748) | human gut metagenome | biome: human gut; feature: human-associated habitat; material: faeces | place: China | collected 2012
CCTTGTAGTATTGTAAAAAATTCCTTATAAATTTATTTTGAATAACCAAGTTTATTTATTACATTTCAAATGTAAATCAACTTTACAATTTAATATTTAAATTTATGGAAACAAATGATAATAAATCAACTATTAGACATGTTCAAATTCCTCATGGAATAACAAATTCAAAAATAAATTATCTAGGAGTTGGAGTTTATGCAATCCTTAGATATTATATGAATAAAGATACTAAGGAATGTTTTCCTTCCTATAAGAAGTTATCAGAAAAATCTGGACTTTCTAGACCTACATTAAAGAAATATCTAGATTTATTAGAAAAAGATGGACATATAACAAAAATAAGTAGGGGATTTAAAAATAGCAATTTATATAAATTTAATATAGATAGTCCTCTCTATAAAAACTTTGAGATGTTTTCATATGATTTTTTAGATAACAAGAATTTAGATTTTAAATCTAAATCTGCATACATGGTTCTTCAAGAGAGAATGTATAAAGATGGGAATTTTGGAAAGCTATGTGATACTGATATAAATATCTGTAAACAATTAAATGTCTCTTACGACACTTGGAAAGAATTATATAAAACATTTGTAAACGATTGGGGTATGTCAAAAACTAAAACTAACGCAAAGGATTCGGAATCTATGGATAATAAGTATTTATACACATTTGATTTAGAAACAATTGGCCAAGCAGTATTATTTAATAGGAAAAAGATTGAGGAACATGATGAAATGTTACATGAAATGAGAGAAGAAATAAATAATCTTACTCATGAACTGAAAATATTACAGAAACAAGTAAATGTTCAAAATCAAGAAGAAATTAAATCTAACTGTAAATTAAAAGTAATTTAATACATACATTAAAAATAATTATCTAATATATTAGATAAATAATTATAAATCTAACAAATTTAAATAATAAACACTATGGCTTGTAAATCTAAAAGCAAATCTAAAGGTAAAGGTTCAAAAGGTGGTAAATAATTCAGAATTATTAAATACTACCAAACAATAGGATTTTTATATACAAAATCCTAACTTTGTACAAGTTTAACGTTAAATATTAAAGAAATGAAAGTAAACGAAAAATTTAAAGTAAAAATCTTACAAGAGGGCGGAACTATGCCCACGGAATCTGCTACTCAGGCTCAACCTAGTCCAGAACAAATCTTTCAGCAAATTCTTCAATTAGCTGCTCAGGCAACTCAAAATCAGGATTGTCAAGCTGCATTGGCGGTATGTTCAGCGTTAGTCGAAATGACTCAGGGACAAGCTGCTCAAGCAGAAGCTCCTACTGAGCCTGTAATGGCACGTCGAGGAGGAAAATTAGTAGTAAAGAAAAGACAATAAATTATCTTAGATGGGGTATTATTTAAATATAATACTCCATTTTTTACTTTAATCATTAACTATGGCACAAGTTCCTAAATTTGAAACTGGAGGTAAATCTCCTTCAAATATAGAAGAATATAATAAAAGGAAGCAAGAATTACAAGACCTTTATAATAAAAAAGAGCAAGAAACAAAGACAATTACTATTAACGGTAAAAAATACGATATAAAAGAAGCTAAAGAAAAACTCCAGAATTGGGTTAGTTCTGATGACTCCCGAAGTTTAAAAAACTCTTATAGAAGAAGAGGATTTGGAGTAGATGCTTCTTATAATAGGTTTTTAGACGCTCTAAGTAAAGGTGATATACAAGAGATTAATAGTACTCCAAGTGGATTTGATATTAAATATAACAACTCAGAAGGATTTAATTTAGGTGATAAATATAGTAGTGATTATCTAGCTAAAGCTATAGATAATAATTTTTTAAATCTTACTGAATACTCTAATACTTTACAAGAACCTGATAAAATAGATGTGTCATGGAATCCTAGAGAATTAATTAATTCCGTATGGGGAGGAAAGATTAATCAGGAAGTATATAATAGGAAAAATACTTCTGAAAGGATTGATGATGTAATTAGGGCTTTAGAAAATAATAGAGGAAGATTTTATGAGTATTTATCATCAGAAGATAAAACTCCATTTAAGGGATATGAGAATCTTCCTTTTAAATCTATACAGGAGTACGATCAATTTATAGAAGATTTATCTCAAGGTAGAAATGGGGATCCTAATTCAGAATTTGATTGGGAAGAACAGAAGAATAATCAGCGTTTTGGTGATTATATATGGAAATATATTTTTGGAGATTCAAATCAACAAAATTCTTCTACTCAAGGATCTACTAAATCCGAAGAACAGATTAAGAAAGAAGAGGATGAAATAAGGAAAACAAATAATCTACCAGAAGGTGCTCCTCTAAGTTATAATTTTAACGGAAAAAATATAGTAGTCACTAAAGAAGGGTTAAGAGAAATAGATTCTTCTGGGAATCTTGTGGGATTAAGAGGCTATTTTCCGTTTGAATCTAACCCAGCTACATATATGTTAAAATCTGGATGGTATGATACTGATTATATACCTTATGAAAAGATTAAGGATTATGTAGGAAGTAATGTTAAATATTTAAATGATATATATAATCCAGAAGTATATAGTTGGAGAAAAAATGCTGAGAATATTAAATATAAGAAAGATTGGGATAAGGAACAGAGTTATAATGCTTATTATAAATTAGCTAAGTTATTAAATCTTCCGGAAGGAGAAGAATATGGTATTGATTATTTTAATCCTTATATAGGAGATAATCAAGCGGTTGAAGATTATGAATTTGTTGGAATAAATAATCCTCAGAATGTTGAGAGTTATCTAAGTAGTGGTAGACCATATAAATCGACGGGGATTTATGCTATTAATAAGAAAACAGGAGATATAATTCCTGGAGAATTTAAATATAACCAAGGTTATTTACAATTTAGTCCGACATCAAACTATCCGGGAATTTCCTCTATTAATTTAAATAAACTTAATGTTAATCCAGTTGAAGGGAGAGATTTAACCTTGGGAAGTAAGTTTTTGGCTGATTTATATTCTAAGTATTTTAATATTAATAGTCAATATTTAGGGGCTAATGAAGCTAAAGGAGAAACTACTGCTGGAGGTATTCCTATTAGATATCAAGAAGGTGGAATATTAAGAAATTCAATTTCCTCAGATCTACAAGATAAACAATCTGCTTCCATGTCAGATGTATTCTCTGGAGAATCATTAAGTGCAGCAGATAAAGCAGATTTAACAGCATTAGCATTAGATGTAGCTGGCTTAGCTTCTACCGCTGCGTTTGGTGTAGGAAATGCTGTGGGAGCTGCAACAGGATTAGGATCTACAATTTCTACTGCTATTGCTGATTATAAACGTGACGATGATTGGTCATGGAGTGATACTGGGAACTTAATACTAAATCTAGGGATGGATGCAGCAACATTAATTCCCGGATTAGGAACAATGGCTAAAGGAGCTAAAGTAACTAAAGCAATAAAAACAGCAGCTCCAATACTACGTAAAGCATTTACTGCATTAGGATTAGGAACTTCTCTTACTGCTTTAGGTAAAGTAATGTCAGGAGAAGAATTAACTATAAATGACTGGAGATTGTTAGCTAATGGATTAAATGCTGTAACGGGTATCGGTAGAAATGTTGCTGGGAAGAAGTTATATACTCAAAAAGCTGGTGCAGGAGAATTATCTAAACCTCTAGAAGTTAATGTTAACGGTAAAACTAAAGAAATTTCATTTAAAAATAATGAGGTAGAGGGATTTAATAAGATGTCGACAGAGGATAAATTAACTACTGTTAAGACTAAATTAAAATCTCAATATACGGATTTAACTGACGAGGATTTAAGTAATATAAAAATACCTAAAGGTAAATGGTATAATCCTTTCACACGTGGAGTTGGAAAAGTAAAAGAAACTAAAGTAGTTGGGAGAGAATTAACACCAGAAACTTTAGATAAGATTAAGAATAATAAACTCTCATCCTTCCAGAAAGGATTAGTAGCAGAGCAGGCTTATTATAGACGTGGTAATATTCAGAAACAATTAGAGGATAATAATATTTATCTCGGACAAACTTTAGGTGCTCCTACTGTAGTATATCACGGAAAATTAACTGAAAAAGCTTCTGGAAAAATTAATTTAAGAGCTCCCAGATCTGAAATACTTGAGCAAAAAGAGCAATTAATACATAATGTTGTAAATCCAACAAAAGGACCTACAGATGCGGAATTAAATAGTTCTATACTAGAACAAATGCAATTTACACCTTTTGGAACAACGCGTCCTTTAACAGAACCTTCTGGGAAAGCTAGTAGAATGACTAAATCCGATGTTAGAAAAACTCAAGCTAAGCTATGGAGAGAAAGCGAAGAAGGAAAAGCTACACTAGCTAAAAATAAACAGAAACTAGAAAATGAGAAAAGACGTAAACAATTAGCGTATTTAAAAGGTCAGGAAACAAAAAGACGTAACGAATTAGGATATAAAGAAGAAAATAAAAATTTATCTAGAATAGTTACAACTCCGAACGAAAGTGTTAGTAATCAAAACGATGAAAGAATATTAAATCTCTTAAGTAAAGCGGAAGAGGATGCAGTATTAAGAAAACGTATAAACGCTCAAGAATATCAAGCCGCATCTAAACATTCCTCTAAAAAGAAAACAGTAAGTAAGAAGAAAAGTAAAGATGTAGGAGATAGATTACCTAAAAAACATAAGGATGGAGGTACTTTAGACTACTTCTTTATTCGAAATAAACTTCTTAAAGAAAGAGATAAATATGAATTAGGCTCTAAAGAATGGATTGAAGCAAATAAAAATGTTAAGGAATTTAAAAATGGAGGAGTTATTAAATATCAAGATGGGGGAGTTACACCTACTAACATATTAGAAGAAGTTGTTGTAACTAGAAAGTCGCCTTCTAGAATAAGAAGAATTGATTCCGAAGTTTTAAATAATAATACTTTTGATTTTAATTTAAAACCAATGAATAAACCTTCTTTAAATACTCCCATCACTAAATCTTCAACTGGTTCTAATATTGAATCTCAAAATTATCTTCCAACTAAATCGTCATTAGGAAGTATTCCTCTAACTACTATATCTTCCTTAGCTTCTGCTATACAAAAAACAGCAGCTAATAATAAGATATATAAAACGTTAAAAAAAGATCTAAGACCTTCTCTAATAAATCTCCCTACGGATTTAAATTATTCCATTCAAGGAAATGAAGGAGTTAGACAAGCTTATTATAAACAAGCAGCAAATTTAGAAGGATTAACTAGAACACCTCTAACCTCAGATGCCGATAGACAATTAGCATATAATTTAGAAGTAGCTAAAAATGCAGCAGAAGCAAGATTGCAAGGAGATTTAGCAAATGAACAAGCTATACAACAGTCTAGGGAAAAAGCATTTCAAGTTAATGCTAATAATTTAATGAGAAGAGAGGAAGCTGCAAATAGAAATCGTTTAGCTACTACAGAGTATTTAAATACTTTAGCGAATTTAAAAGCTCAGAAGATAGGACAAAATGCTAATATCTGGGATACATTCTTACATGATGTAACAGAACAAACTAAGCAGTATATAAATACAAATAATGCTAGAAAAGTAAATGAACAACTTTTAGATTCTCAATATAAAAATGCTAGATTATCTACAGAGGATTCTATTACTGCATCAGATTTACAGAGAAGATTAGATGCGTTATATCAAAAAGAAGAATACAAGAAAGATCCTACTAAATTATTCTTAGATCCAGAATATAAAAATATTATTAACGCTCAAAAAGAGTTACAACTTAAAGGATTAAAGAGAAGTATAGATTTACAAAAATTAGGATTATCCGGACAATATCCTAAAGTATTTAGATTCGGAGGAATAATTAAGAAATAATATGAAGTTAAATATTAAAAAATTTCAAGAAGGAGGACAACTGGCCCCGTGGGTTGGGTATTCTCCTTTCTTTCAACCTATTGGAAGAGAAGAAGGGACATCAGCCGTAGCTAATTCTTCTGCTAAATCTGGTGATACTAAGATTGATAATTCTCAGAAACAGTTGAAAGATATTATAGGTCAAATGGTTGGTAAAGGATTAACTAATGAAGTTAATTATTTCGCAGAACAAGTTGGTAATATCTTTGCTGATACAGATCTTTTAGGACAACCTATTAGCGTTAGACAATATACAGGATTAGTATCTAGATTAAACGAGATTCAGAATAATAAACAGATATTTGATCAAGCAAAAGAACACGCACTATCTAAAGGAACACTTTCAGAAGCAGCAATAGATTATTCTGGAAATTTATTCGCACAAAACTCTAATGGAGAACTTGTTATGATTACTCCAGATCAATACTCAGAAAGTAGAGAAGAGTATAGAGTATTAACTAATAATGATCTCTTAACTCTAAGGAATAATAGTAAAGCTTATATATTTGATAATAGCCTATCTCAAACGGTTGCTGGAAGTTTAAATATAAACGATATAAGTAAACGAATAGAAGAGATTGTTAAATCTATAGGAGTAGAAAAACAATCTTCTGATTATTACTTTGATAAAGCTAGAGCTAATCAATTAGAAAAAGGATTACAAGCTATTGTAAGTGAGAAGTTGAATGTTGCTCCTGATGGAACTTTTAAATTAACTGAGGAAGTTGCTACACAAAGAAAAAATGCTAATCTTGCTTTAAATTACATATGGAATAATTTAGATCAACAATCTAGAAATACTTTAATTGCAAGAGCCGCTATTAATAATACTGGAGATCCTAGAGAAAATGCTATAGAAAGTATTAAAAATATCCTTATCTTCGGAACTGATCATTCTTATTCCCAATCATTAAAAGATGAGAATATAGAAGGTAGATCAGGGAGTGGTTCTGGAGGTAAAGGAGGATTAACTGATATTAACCCTCTAATGAGTTATGTATCAGATCCTAAAAATCAGAAATATGTAGTAAATGTAGGAGATAAATATTCTTTTGATGCTAAAGCTAGTATTAGACCATTAATAGGAGCTAAAGGAGAAGTATTAAATGAGAGTTATTTATCCGATATAATTACTAACGGAGGGTTAGGTTCTTTAGTAGATATTTCAGGAGCTTCTGTTGGAACTGGAGTTACTTTAAATCCTAATGATTTAAGTAAGATATTATATGAAGGAGATAGAGTAGCGATGACATGGTTACCATATATAACAGATCCTAAAACAGGTTCTAAAGTAGTAGATTTAAAAGCATTGAAGCGTTTAGAAGATGCTGATAGAGAAATTTCTGCTATAGGTCCTACAGTTACAGAAGATCAGAAATTAAATATATACAGAGCACATAATGTAGATCATTTAATACTTAGAGGCGGAGAACCAGCACAAAGTCAATTATCTTATATGCATCAATTTATGGTTATCCCATCTCTAATTCCAGAAGAAGTGGCAAAGGAAACTCAATTAAATAGTATTACTAAGAGATTAAATAATGATTTAGAGGATAAGGCTAGAGATATGTATGCTAGAGTTAGATCTAATCTAGAAAATAAAATGTTGAGAGCTAATGGTTACATACCTCCAGAACATTGGTATAGACCTGATGATGATATATATAAATCCTCTATATTCTTACCTGTACAAGATGAGTTAATGTCAATCTTATTTACTGGAAAAACTGCCCCTCAAACAGCTAAATCTAATTTAGATTATGAAAATGTAATAAGAAATACTAATCAAATTACACAACAAACTGGAGGATTAAACCCAGCTGCATTTAAATAATATGGATAATTTAGAAAAAAAGGATTGGTTTGGGTTATATTACTCAAACCAAGATAAAACTTATATAGACTTCTTACAAAATGGGGTTACTCCTAATGATATAGAATTGAAGTCAAAGGATGAATATAAACAAAACGAAAAGATCGTTCAGGCATTTACTGCACCCGATGGGAAATTTGATGATAACGCATTTAATACATTTTATAATAAAGCATTATCTTCATATAATACATTATCTATAGGACAGTTTACAGAAGAGGATCTTCCAAAAGTGCAGTATGATATAATGTCTCCTTTTAAATCTCAACTTTCTCCTGTACAAGATATTTCTTTAGATATAATAAAAACTAAAAATCCTTTTATTCAAAGCACCGGATTAAATACTATACTAGGGACAGAAATGACTAGTATGTCTACTAGAGAAATGGCTCAACAAAATAAAATTTTCGATACTGAGAATAATAGGTGGATGGATATTACTCCAGAGGATTTAGGATTTTGGGGAACAGTAACTAAAACTCCGATAGTTTTAGCTCAATATGATAGAGATATACAAGAAACTGATCCAGAAACAGGAAGATTAATACAACATAAAAAAGGAGAAATAAAATTAGATGAAAGTGGAATGCCTTATTACGAAACTCTTGGTAATAGAGAAGTTCGTGGTAAACAAGTATTAAGTGCGTTTGATGTAATTACTAGAGAAAATTCTACATGGAATAAATTTGATTTTTTTGATAATGATGGAGAAGAATCTAGTATCGGATCTACTATAGCACAAACTATAGCTAGTATCGCTCCTTTATTTATCCCATATGTAGGTCAAGCTTATGCTGGAGCTTTAGTTCTTAGAGAAGGTACTAAGTTAGGGATTACTTTATATAAAATGCTGGATGGAGCTATTAATAATAATCCAAATCCTAATTTTGGGATATTAAATACTATAGAAGCTAAAGCAAACCAATTTAATACTAGTGTATCGGATAAGTCTCAAGAGAAATTATTAACCTTTGAAAATTTTGGAAGGTTAGTATCTGATATAGGCTCCCAATTATTCCAACAGAGATTATTAGCCCAAATCCCTAATTGGCTTGGTATAGGAAACTCTGAAAGAGCTGCTTTAAAAGCTATAAAAGCTAAATATGGAGATGAGGTAGTAAAAGCTATCTCTGACGGTAGTATAATTCAAAATAGAGGATTATATAATACTATCATTAACTCAGATCCAGCAGTTATAAATGCTATAAATAAAGCGAATATAAGAAATAATTTCTTAGGTAGATTCATGGCTAATTTTTATATGTCAGGAACCTCTACCATGGATGTATATAATGATGCTCTAGATGCTGGATATGATAGAAGAACCGCAGCTCTAACTGCTGGATTAGCTATGGGTGCTACCACTTGGATGATACAATCTACAGAGATAGGACAGAAAGCTTTAGAAGGTTTAGGGTTTGACAGTGAAAGGACCGCTATAAGAAATGCCGGAAAGAAATTTATTGAAGAAAATAGAGAATTATTACATTACACAGCTAACAATACTACAGATAAGGCGGCATTTAATTCTGTGTTAAGAAAAGCTATAAATACATTTAAAAAAGTAAAAGAACCTATAGATAATATCATATCTAATTCTGGAATAGCTAGTAATGCTGTAGCTGAGGGAATTGAGGAAATGTCAGAAGAAGCTATTATGGATATGTCTAAAGCTATTACAGATGTATTCACAGGAATTTCTGGTACACAAAAAGATGCTTCTTTTGATTTCTTATCCTCTAATCCATTAGAAAGATACTTAATGGCTGGTTTTGGAGGTGCTATTGGTGGGGCTATATTTAAAGCTGCTAATAATTTATCTGATATAAATAAAAGAGTTCCGGAACAAGCTACTGATAATATCTTTTACATATTACGAAATGGAGGTAAATCTAAATTAATTTCAGAATTAGAGAGATTAAGACAACAAGGTGTAGCTCCAAAAAATCTTTCTGCTACTAATAGAACAATAGAAGGAGAGAATATAAATTACTCTCCTGTAGAATCTGGAGATATTTCCCAAAATGATGCTGTAATAGATCTATCATTACAGTTAATAAATCAGTGGGATGCTATTATTAATGAAGAAAATCTACGCCTTAGTGATGAAGAATTAATATCTTTATCAGCATTAAGGGATAAGAGAGTAGAAGATCTTATTAAATTTGATGGAAGATTAGATATTATTAGAGATTATAATCAATTAGGAAAAGAAATAGGAAATCTACTCCTAGAAAAGAAAGATATAGAGAATCGATTAAATGCTCCTAATAAAGAAATTCCGAATAAAACAGAGTTGGAGAGTAGATTAAATATAATAAACGAAGAACTTCAACAAAAAAGAACAGAGAAGGATATACTATTACGAGGAGGAAAATCCGAAGAGTATTTAAAAAGAGCTTTATTTAATATAAGCGAAATATCTAATAAAATTTATTCTTCTGATATATATACATATACAGAAAATATTCTTGGTAAACCGTACGGATCTTTATCAGAATCCGAAAGAGAGGAAATTAAATCTAGATATAAAGCTTATAGAGAAGATAATAATGAGAAATTAGATAAAGCGTATAAAATATTTACGTCATTATCACAGAAATATGGTGATAATATTATAAATATAGTATCTAAGTTACCGTTATTAAATAAAATAAAAGGATATCTATCAGGAATAGATGAAGAGGCCTTACTTAATCTTGATGAAGATGCAAAACGTAATTTTGATTTAGCAAGAAAATTAGGACTTGAATTAGGGGTTCCTGTAGAAAGAGGGATTGATTATATATTTGAATATAGAAATACGGATTTATCTGATATAAATACTCAGAATATAATTAAAAACTTCTTTAATTCAATAAATCAGGATGGATCTGGAATTGATGTAGGTAGTATTTTCTCTACATATAAGAATTCTGGAGAATTTATATCTAATATATTTGATACAATATTTAATATAGATCAGAAAATAGATACCTTATCTAATTCTATTAACAATAAATTAAACTCAGATCCTACTTTAGATAAAAATTTTGTAATAAGAGAATCTATAGAAGAATTTTTAAATAAGAACATTTCTAATTCTATAGTTAAATCTTATATACAAAATAATTTAAATCTTCCTAATTTAAACTCTTCAGAAGAAGTAATATCTAATATTAGAAAGATTCTTATTAATTTATCTGGATTATTACAGTTTAATCTAATTCCCCAACTTAGGACTAGATCAATGATGAATTTAATTGAAAGTGCTAGAAATGAGGGAATAGAATTAACTAAGGATTTATATTCTTATATAAAAACATATCTAAAATCAGATAATAAGGTAGAATTAGATTACTCTTCTTATGTATCTAATCTTTTATCTTATGTAGATGAGAGTCTTGGGGAATTAGTTAATTATGATTTACAAAATATAAAATCCCAATCTCCGGATTTTCAAGCTGCTTTAAAAGAAGGATTTGAAGAAATTGGAGTTAATAATTTAGAAGAGGTAATACAAATATCAGAAGAGTTAAAAAATGTAAAAGATTGGTTTGAAATAGCAAGCCTATTAAAAAATTCTAATTTAAATGATGTAGAGAAAAGGATCATTATAGAAAGTATAAATGATTCAAATAAATCTAAAACAAAATCATCTTTATCAGAAATAAATATTTTATCAGAAGCTTCAATAGATCCTTCTCAGTTAGTAGAGAATCCTTTAAATACTTTATTATCTGAGATATATTTAAATGTAGATGAATCTGCTGGAAATATTAATATCTTTGAATTATTATCAAATGAAAGTGATTTATTAAAATCTACTAATACACTTTCTGATTATGTTTTGCAAGGAAAGGTTAAATTAGAACAACTTGATACTGCAATAAATGTGATTAACGCATTGCAATCAGTAGTATCTTCGATGCAATCTTCTACTATTGAAAATGGAGGATATGGATTTAATTCTACTTTAAATTATGTAAGAGAAAAATTAGGAGTATCAGAAAAGCTTCCAGAAATAGAATCTAATTCCGCATTTGAAGTTATACAAGAATTAGAGAGGATAAAGAATAAATTGGGATTCTATAAAAAATTATCTGAACAAAATAAAGGTAATAAACTTAAAGAGCATAAGCTTACAGCTATAAAAACTAGACAAGCTCTTATAAAGAATTATCAGGATAAATTATTTAGAAATAAAGCTCCCGAATTATTTGAAGGAGTGGATGATATATTATCTAATTATAATTTAGATAGTTTAAATAATTCGGATTTAACTGATGAAGAATATATTTCATTGGAGAAACTTATTTTAGAAGTAGAAGATAGAATTTATGATAATGCTACTAAATTATCTAAGAATAATACAGTATCTAAAGAACATTTAATGTCTAAATTATTTCAGAATTATGATTATTCTAAATTAATGAAAGAAGCTTATAATAATCCAGCTTCTTTAAATTCTGAAATAACTGAGATGTCTCCCTCCGATTTATTTATCTATTATCATACTATATTAACCACAAAAGCATCTACATTTAATAATGCATTAAGAGATATAGTGAATGAATCCTTGGGATCAGATAAACAACTTATAATTCCTATATTTTCTCAAGAATATGCTGCAAGGATTGCGTTAGCTTGTATTATAGATATAAACTTCATGAACAACTCTACCGAGTTAACTAAGGAGTTTGAGAATAGTATTACAAATCCAGCACTTAGAGATAAATATAAGAATTATATATCTAGACTACAAAATACAGTATTTATAAATGGAGCACCAGGAGTAGGTAAGACTACTGGTGTTGATTCTTTAGTATTTAAATTAGCTAATAAATTATTAGGAGAACAAGGTGCTGTTATATCTGGACCTAAGATGCAACAAACAGTTAATCTATTAAATTCGATTACTGGAAAATCTTATTCTGAAACGGAAGGATTGAACACTATAAATGATACTATTAAGAATAAAAAACTAACAGCAATTACCGCTGATATGTTATTAAATTCTATTTTAGTATCTCCAGAAATAATAGAAAAGGCCAAGAAACAGTTTAATGATCCTCAATCTAAAACTATTCCGGAGAATGAGAGGGTTATAGATATACTAGAAACTCAAGACAAGGAATTAGTTGTTAGAATAAATCCTAAATATCTAACTCCTTCTAATTTTAAATCTGGGATATTTCAAGATCAAAGATTGATATTTATCGATGAAGTTACACAATTATCTAAATTTGAATTAGAATTATTATCTTCATGGGCTCAACAAAATGATAAGATATTAATTACTTCCGGTGATTTATTACAATCTGGTTATGCTGGAAGTGATGGAGCGTATTTAGGGATAGATGTAGATACTAATTTAATATACACACCTACTTTAGCTACATCTTTAAGAATTACTAATATCCATAAAAAAGATAACTTAGATTCTTTAAGAGTATTAACTGATAGAGTTAGAAATGTAGATAATTACTATACTACAGGAGAATTTAATTTAGAAGAGGGAATAAAAATAGCGTTATCTAACTATGAGAACGTACCTAGTCTAAAATATTATGAAGACGACGTAAAACTCTCTGGAGATAAAATTGTTGGATCTATTTCTACTTTTGATTTAGATAAATTAGTTCATGACTCAGAAGAGCCGATAGGATTTATATATGATGATGTAAATTCTGATACATATAAGCTAATAGATACTTATATAAAAAAGAATCCTGGAAAAATAAGGAAATTTAAACTTGAAGAAGTACAAGGTTCAGAAGCTAAATACTTTATAGTAGATAAGAAATTTAATTTCGGATCTCATGGAGAATTTGTAGAAAAAGCTACTAGAGATTTATATACTGCTATAACTAGATCTAAAGAAGGTACTATTATTATAAATAATGGGTTAACTACTAAACTTACTAAAGGATCTGAAAGAATTAGTTATACACAATCCTCTATATTAAATAATGAAGCTGCTAAATCTTTCTCAGAATTAAGATTGAAAGCTCTTAATGCTTCGTTAGAGAATAAAACTATAGAACCTCAAAAGAAAGAATCTTCTACTACATCAGTCTCAACACCCCAACCTAATGTAGAATTAGGAAAAGTTTTAGATGCTGCATTTAGTGATTCTCCAGAAGCTAATAGAGAAATTCAACAATTAGAAAGAATAGAATCTAAAACAGAGAAACATTCTCCTGATAGTTTTATATGTTATTCTTATAGAACAAGAATTAAACCTAAAGCAGAAATTAATGGTGATATAACTACTTATAGCATTAAAGATTCCGCTATAATGCTAAGATTAGATTCAAATAGTGAACATAGAGCATTCTTTAATGGAGAAATTGATGGCTTAAATCCTACACAATTTGAAAGAGTTGATGAAAAGATATTAGAAGTAAAGAGTATATTATATAATTACACAAAATCCAGAAGAAATAAATTATTTAAAGATTATAATATTGAACAAGATTTATCTAATTTATATAATGACATATCTGGAAATACTGGAACATTAGATTTATCTAACGGGAAGTTTGTATTAAAAGCAACTAAATATTTTAATAAATCTATAGGAAAAGAAGATTCTGTTATTAGAATTATATATGAAATTCCTATATTAAATTCTTCTACAGAAGAGAATACTGTAGAGCTTTATATAGTAGAATTACCAAATATTAATAATGAATCTTTTAGAATTAAAGATTCTGATACTCCAGAACAAAGAGCTTCTAAAGCATGGTTTGTAGAATATCAAAAATTCTATGGACAAATAATGAATAGTTTCATTTTGGATGAAAGTGGAAAATCTAATAAATACTTCCAGCTTAGAGATGATTTCGAATTAGAACGAATTACTAATAGTATTATATATAAAGGATCAGATAAGAAAAAATTTGCACATGTTCCATTTGAATCTAAAGAATCTGAATTTAGAGGAATTTACTTCTCTAAGCCTTATATAGTAACTAATACTAGATACGGTAAATCTAATCGGAATGAGTTATTAATTCAACGTAACGAGAGATTAAATACTCTATATAATGATTATTATGAAACTTTAGAGGAATATAATAAAGCAGATACTACTCAAAAATCTAGATTAGAACCTATATTAAAATCTAAATCTGAGAGATTAAATGCTGAAATAAATAAGAATAATATCAAAGGCAAAGCAGTAGTATTTGCTACACATAGTAAATATATATTTGATGAGAATGATAATATTATCTCAGAAGATCAGTATGGAGATTATTACATAGACCAAATGAATGGAAAATATGATAATGATCTAGATAGAAGAGATAAAATTAGAATGATCATTTTAAATCCGGAAGGACAAACATTCCAATCCTTTATATCTAAATATAGAGAATTTATAAATTCATATAAAAAGAATTCTGGAGTAGCTAAATATAATGGTAAATTTTATAAATCTTACTTTGGAGATTTTATAGGATTTGATACATTGTTATCTATATATAATTATTATAATTATTTAAAAGCTAACGGGAAGCCAGACTCTAAACATATCAAAATCGCTGAGAAATTATTTAATTCTCTATCCTCACTTTCAACTAAAGAAGGAAACGCGGAAAACCCATTTGATCTTCCTAGTGCCAAAGTTAAATTTGGACTACCTCATGTTCTGAGGATAATGGAGAGATTACATATAGAAACTACTCCAGAAGAGATTAAGAAAATGGAGAATTACTCCTCTTCTATTAATGGGAATGATGTACTTAAATTCATAAATAAGATTATAGAATTTAAAATAAATCAAAGACTCCATCCCGAATTATTAGTATCTTCTCCGATTATAAATGAGGAAAATGGGGGAATATTCCAAGACTGGAACAAAGAAGATGGAATTACCGATTTAGATATAATTGATTTTATGGAATTTGCTATGTTAGGAAGAAGAAATTATAAACAACCTGACGGAAGCATTAGTTCTGTAGAAGCTCCTAATTATAATCCTTTATTTAAAAACGGAATCTTCCCATTCCCTGTTTATGAATTAACGGATAAGAAAACTGATTATACTGGAGGGGAATATTTTTATGAAGCAAGAAATCCAGAAGGACAATATTATATAGATAGAGATATTCAAACTCCACAATTTGTATTTCAACCATCTAGGGATTTAGCCTCTCCAAATGATTTCGGAATCGCAAGAGTAGAGAATAATAATAGAGAGGTATCTAATAAAGATGTTGAAAAACAAAAGAGTAAAGAAGTTTATAGAGCAGAATTATATAATAATATAAAAGATAAATTATCAACTTCTAATATAGATTTAAATTATCTACTTGTTAATAATATCTCCTTAGCAACTATAACAGGTTCGATGGATAGAGATGCGGAGAGTAATATAAATTCCACTATAGATGTAGTAAATACTATATTAAAAACTCAGCCTGTAAAAGTAGACGAAATATCAGAAGTAGATTATATAGAATATAAAAATAATGAATTAAAGATATATTCAAGACTTATAGAAAATATAGAACAAAACGATAGTATTTCTGAGGAAAATAATATATCTTTGTCACAGACATTCGGGAAAATGTTTGATGTGGTATCAGATCCTAAAGATTTAGAAATGTTAAAAAATATAACAAAAGTATTATTGACTTATGATAATAATAATTTATTAATAAACTATGTAACTAAATCTGAAATCATCCCCGATACAGTAAATTTAATTTTATCTAATATGAATATACAAACAATACTATCTGATATAAATAAGATAAGAAGTAAATATAATATTTGTTAAATATGGCTTGTAAATTTTTTGATTCAAACACTAGAAGCCCAGAATTTTTAATAAACCTATCTCCCTGGATTAATTTTCAGGGAGATACTATTTCAGATCAACAATTTCAGAATATTAAAAATTCTCTGCAAAAAGATTTTATCATTGATTCTGATGAAAATTTAGTAGATGCAATAAAGGAATATATAAGATTATTTTCCTATAATACGGAATTAAATACAATACTTAATAATTCCTTAGATAAAATTTTAACTAAGAATATAGAAAAAACTTTACCTCCGGAAGAATATAAAAATCCAGATCCTCTAGTAACTACATTAGAGAATGAAGTAAAGACTATAGAAGAAGATGAATCTGTGACGGAGGAGGATAGAGATTTAGCTACGAAGGAATATGTAGAACAATTAAATAGAAGTAGAAAAAACGTTACCTATAATGAAGAAATAAAGACTAATAGAGATTTAATTACTAAATTTCAAAATAATAATAGTTTATATAATAGATTTGTTTCTACATTTAAAAGGGAGATATTTAAAAATTCCTTTCTAAATCTAGATTCTGGAAAAATTGTTCAAACTTATTCAGAATTAAATAATAATATTGCAGAATATAAACAAATATTATTTAATCATATAACAAAATTTTTAGGAGAAAAAGATATTATTCCTTTATATAATCAGGATGGATCTTTTAATATTACAGAATTTACTACTATTATATCTAGATTAAATGAATATTATGATCAACATAATCCTACATCAAAATTAAATTCGATTAATAATGTTCTATACACTCCTTTATCTAAATCTAATCAAGATTATCTAAATGCATATAACGCTTTAGTAACTTTAGAGAATTTTGATAATTTAATAGTATTATTAACAGACGGATTAATTTCAATAGATCCATTTAAATTAGGAATTAAATCTACTAATAGAAATGAAATTAAATATCTTCCGTTCACTAAAAATGCATTAAGACAACATTTTAGAGTTAATGAAGATTCCGATATAAATAGAGAGACTACTAGTTTAACTAAAGCTATTATACAAAATATTCCTTTATTAGATTCTGATGGGAAATGGGATGAGATATCTTATATGACAGTTAATGAATTTAACAATGCTATATCTAGAATCGGAGATCCTGTTATTAAATCTTCTAATAAATATAATTCATTAAAATTAGGTAAATTAAATCCTACAGTAGCTTATATAGAATTTTTTAATTCTTTATTTGTTACAGATGGAAAAACTGATCCATCAAAAATAAATAAATTTAAGAAGAATTTAGACTTTAATTTAGATACTAAAAAGGCATTATTGTCTATATATAAATACATCTTTGACTCTACTCCAGAAGCTAAATCTTTATATAATATAATTAAAGATAACCAAGGAGATTTAAGTTTTAACTATTTCTTGGATGTCTTAGCTTATATGAATAAACAGGATGGATCAGAATATATATCATATGAATATAATTCAGAAAGTAGAGAGTATGAAGTAAATACATTCTCAAATCTAACTTATGAATCCTCTTTATTTAGACAGGAAAGAAATTTAACTGAATATGTTGATTCTATAGCTAGAAATGGTGATTATGATAATACTATTTTAAATGTATTACGAAATAAATTTAGAGTTAAGGTCTTAGATGATTCTATTTCTATCACCATTGGATCTAGAACATTATTTATTAATGATCATTTAAATATTGCTAACGAAGATGCTATAACTGGAAAAGATTTAAATAAAGAATTATTAGATAGTATTACAATCCCAAATCCAGAACAAGTTAGTGCGATTATAAATGGTAAAACTTTATCAGAATCTATTATGAATGGATTTAGGTTGTTAGAATTGTTACAATTATCTACAGATCTTCCATTTATAAATAGTTCTGGGCAATTATATTCTATATTAAAATCACAATATAGAACGGAAGCCGAATCTAATCTAAAAGGAGATCTTTTGGGATTATTATATAGAACACTTAAAACAATTGATACTCTAGATTCTATATATAAAGAATATGATTCTAATAAAGTTAATCTTACTCCAGGAGAATTCAAATCTAAAGTAAAAAAATCCTTTCCAGAATTTAAAACAATGAAGGATATTACTTTTAATAAATTCTTTACATCAAGTAAAACTAGACCAAGATTAAAGGTTAATTTAAATTCTAAAGGAGATAGATCAAGTGTATTTAAAGCCACAGTTAGTTCCATAAATTTATTAAATAGAGAAGCTAGTCCAAGTACATATAAAAACTCTGATGGAGATAATGTGCCATCTATAGGATTGATGAATTTAGTTAAAAACATACACGAGTTTATATATACTACTAAAGATTATCAGAATAATGTTAGAAAGCATTCTAATATATCTAATATATTCGAATCTAATATATTCTATAATAATCCAGAATATTTAAAAGGAATTGGATTAAAAACAGAATTTATATCTCCAAATGGAACAACAGTACAAAAGAATAAATTCAATGTTTCTGAGTACGGAGTATCATCTATAATATTAGATTATTTCAAAAATCTAATGAATGATCAAATTAATTATATAGAATTTCTTCCAACTGTATACGCAGATAAATCTAATCAATCTCTTATTAAAATATCTAAGGATATTAAATTTGATGGGAAGAATATTAAATCTGCATCTGCTACTCAGATCGAAGTAGAGAATTTTAATAGTCAACAGATTTATTATACTAATCTATTATCAAATTTATTTAAATCTTATTATAGAATAGGTGAAAGATTAGGTGTTTCTTTATTAGATTCTATACCTAAAATTAAAAATAAGAAAGAAAAAGCTGAGATTATAAATAATAATATCATCGCAATAAATAATCTCTTATCTACTAGATGGAAGGAAGTCTCTCAAATAGCTAGAGAATTAAGTTTAGAAGATCCTAATTTTAAATTTATAGAAGAAGTTCATTATTCTAAAGTGGAAATGTCTAAAGGTAATAGCGTATTTAGATTAAATCCATTTATAGAGAATATGGCTAATATCTATCAAGTATCTACTGTAGACGATTCTTATTACAAGGATTTTATAAATAGATCAAAAGAAATATTTAAAAAAGATTTAAAATCTAAAGGTATTGAAGTAGATACTAAAGTATTTAAATTCTTAAAAGATATTCCTTCTCTAAAAAATTGGATTGGTAGGGATGGAATGATGATATTAGAAAAAGATGGGAAATTGAATCCTATATTAGAAAAATATTTCTTTTTAGATGGGTTCTTATCTAACCAATTCCTTCAAGTAAGTGTTGGAGAACCTTACGCACATCCATCTAAATTAAGAGGCGTGTATTATTTAAATTCCGATGGATCTATAAATCCGGAATATTTTATCCGGGATCATGCTAATAGATTATTAGCTCAATATAAACGTATGGTTGCTATGCAGGCTACTATACACAACTATTATCAAAAAGCATTAGAAGGAACAACTCCAACTATAAATGTAGCAATTATCAAAGATATAGAAGCTCCTGTATTTAATCCTTCTGGGGAGACTGATAATGTAAAGGTATTAGATGGCTCTATGGAATGTAATCCATTTCAAAATGTGTTAGAGAACAATTCAATGTTTAGCTCTAGTGCTGGATATAATAGAAAGAATTTTGGATATAATGTAGATCCTGAATTTGGTAATGGGTTATTAATGAAATGTGCTATATTCTCTATAACTAATTATCGAATGAGAAAATCTCCGGAGAAAGTTAAATTGTTGCAAAAAATGACTGATAGAAAATGGGATGTTCCTATTATTAATTTAATGCAAGATTTTAATGGTAATAAACGTCATCTTAGAGATATTATATCCGAGGATTTATATTATTATAATGCGAATAATGGAGAATATTATAGAATAATTGATTTAGAATCTCTAGGAAATAATACTTATAATATTATAGAACGAAGAGTTAATAATAACGGGGGAGATACTCAGAATAGTAGAAATGTAACAAGAACTGTAGTAATAGATAGTAATTATAAATTATGGAAAGCTCTAGGTGGAGAGTATTCTTATTCATTAGATAATTCTAATCCTTTAGATCCTTATTTAAGTAATTCCGGAGATAAAGGAGAGGCTTCTGTAAATGCTACAGTACAGTTTATGAATAAAACCGGATATTATATAACTAAGAGGGATCTATTAAATATGGTTAATGGTGATTTAGATTTATTAAATACAATTATATCTAAACAAGATCTTCCATTTACATTTAACAATATTCCAGAAGATTCTAGTTATATATTAGACGAACAAAGAAAATTAAGAGTAATACTAGATCAGAATTATATATATCAACCTCTTAAATACTCTGATATACATTACCTAGCAAATGGAACATCAATAAAAGTTGGAGCGTTTAATACAAATCCAGCCAATGCTAGATATGATGATACTCCTTTATCCTATGGTAGAGTTGGTACACAATTCATGGGTATTCAAATGGATGCAGATCACCATGCTGATTTATCTACTGTTACTGAATCTACTCAGATTATTAGTACTTTAGCAGCTAATGGATATACATCAGATTTAGCTGATGCGGCTTATAGAGCTTTAGGTTCTGTAGTAAATACTACTTTAAAGAAGTATTTTGAAGCACATAATCAAGCTAATAACTTAGAAACTCTTACAGGATTAGGAGAAGCTAATAAAACATTATTATATAAACTTCTAGCTAAAGCAACTATTAAAGCCTTCGAAGGAAGCTCTGGAGATGGAGTAATTACTGGTTATTTGGAAGAAGCTGCAAGAGAGTTTGAGGAGAATTTAAATAATGAATTATTTAATGCTAGAGATTTAAGATTTAAAATTCCGTTTAGTTCCGGAAGTATAAATAGTTCTTTTATAACTATGTTAGCATCTAAAATGAACTCTGATAGTATTAAAAGAACTTTCTCTGGTATGGGAGCTGTAATGATTCCTTCTTATGGATCTATAAAACATTATTATTTTGATGGATCTGAGAATTTATTCGATTCTAATGGAAATGTTTTAAGAGGATATTATTCTCAGGAAGATTTAATACATATAGCTAATGAAGCCGGTTATTATTCTCTTACTGATGAAAATGGAAATATTCTTAGATCTGGTTTAGATAGATATTTAGAAACAGGAAATTTAACACAGGAAATATCTACGGATTTAATAGAATTTGGTGATATTGTATTAGATCCTACTACTGGAGAACAGGTAGATATAAATACTTATGATAAATTTAAATATTATAGGAATTTAAATACTACAGTAACTAATCTAAAAGGAATCAGAAAAGAACTTCAACCTTTTAGAGCTACTTGGAGTATTGATGGGATAAATAAGAAATATAATATTTATGACCATCCGATAATCGAAGATATGTTTAGATTAAGAGAGTCTAAAGCATCTAAAGAGGAAATTCTAGCACTTCAACATTTTGTTAATAGATATATTGGATTATTGGATGAAAATATTATGTTATTAGATCCGAGAATGCCTGAATATCAAATGATTATAGATAACAATGATATAATAGAATTTGGCGAAGGACTTCAAGGAGTAAGAATACATGATTTAAATATAAAAAGAGCACAGGCTGTAATATCTAAGGTATATCAATCTATATTCGGATTACGAACTGGAGATAATATTGCGAATATTATTAATAGTGATGGAGAGTATTTTAGACAGAAACTATTAAGAACGTATAATAAAGCTAAATCAGATCCCCTTCCAAATGATATAGAATTTTTAAAGAATAGTTTAGATAATACTAGAATTATTATAAATAAGCCTAGCTCTGAAAATTATATATCTTCACTAACTCCAATGGAAATATTAACAGAAGTTATAGATGGAGAAGAATGGAGATTAAATGAAAATGGAGAAGCTGTATATAAAACATCTGGACTTCATTTTTATCAGGATACTAGTAATGGAATAGTTCAAGAAGTAATTGTTGTAGATCTTTCTAATTTAGGGAATTTAGTTAATGTATTTAATTCTTCTGACGATTATATAGGAATATGGTATAATTTTAATTCTGATAATATTAAAGAGTTAAGAGATTATATAAATATGACAGATTCGAGATTAGGAGAAGAATTAGCTATAAATAATAGTAGTATAGAAGAGATAAAAGATGAATATGATGATTATATAAATAGAAGAATCGAAAGAGATTCTAAGAAGATATATAGATCATTTATTGAGAGTTTAAAAATAACAGCGAATCGTATTCCTGCACAAGCATTTCAGTCTATTATGACAATGGATGTAGTAGGATTCTCTGATGCAGAAAGTAATGAAGCTTATGTTAGTTTGTATCAGATTTGGTTAGAGGGGAGTGATTATTGGTCTAAATTTTTAAGTTTGAGTTAGACGACAGTATAAAATTGTAATCACTATAATAAATCTTGTGAATTGACGGGAAAATTCCGCTCCCAATTATATTAAATTATAAGGAGAATTAATTATGAAAAAAATATTTATATGTGAATATTGTGGTAAGGAATTTACTCCTCACTATAGAATTAAAAATAATCAAATTTTAAGATTTTGTTCAAAATCCTGTAAATCTAAATCAAATTATAAAGGATGTATAGAACAAAAATGGTTTAATAAAACTCAAGTAGAAAATGTTTTAAAAAGTATAGTTATTAAAGAAGGTAGATATTTAACAAAGGAGGAACTTTGTAAATTAGCTAAAATTTCTAGTAAAACTTTGTCAAAATTTAATGTTTCTATAATAACTATAAATAAAGAATGTGGAATGAAAAAACCTAAAAATGTGTTTGAAGATAAAATTAAAACATATTTTTATAACAACTATATTCACGTTGAAGAAGAAAAAACATTTGAAGACTGTGTATCACCAAAAGGCTATAAGCTAAGATTTGATATTTATTTAAAAGATGAAAATATATTAATCGAAGCTGATGGATCTCAACATTATGATATAAACAATCCAAATTATTCGGAATATCAAAAAGAATGTGATAAGATTAAAGACAATTGGTGTAAAAATCATAATATAAAATTGATAAGAATACCTTATACAAAAAAGGTATCTGATGCATATATAAATAAATTTTTATAATAAATTAAGGTTTATCCTACTAAATTAGAGTAGCAATATATCTAATGGCTTTCGAGAAAGACGAAAGGTATAGTAAAAAAGGATAAAATAGGGACAATCCGCAGCTAAGCATCCTAGATAAATATTTTGATATATAGACTTGTCGATTGATAAAATTTTTATATCTTTGTATTTATAAGGATGAAAGTTCATCGACTATCCTTTTACAGGAGTAGGAACTTTTATCTAATGTTTAATAATAAATATTAGATAATATGGCAAGAAAAATTGTAAGAAAACTTAGTAAAGAACAAAAAAGTCTTTTAATTGGACTTTTAATAGGAGACGGAACAATATCTAGTAATTATGTTTTTAAATTATCACATTCAGAATCTCAGAGAGAGTATTTAGAATGGAAAGTTA
>OKSC01001357.1_pt1 | contig 24026 bp, 20 predicted proteins | sample 1601161 | NCBI WGS metagenome assembly OKSC01 (sample SAMEA3541552, study PRJEB24748) | human gut metagenome | biome: human gut; feature: human-associated habitat; material: faeces | place: China | collected 2012
GAACGCAAAATGAGAAAACAGAAGGACTCTGCATAGCGCAGAGTCCTCCTGTTTTCCGTTCGGTTCAATCAGTGCTTCCTATCATCATTTTTTTTGTTTTTTGATGAAAGCATTTCGATAGATTCGGCTATTACAGACGGAATCTGGATTCCCATGCAGCCGACATTCTCAATAATGCTGATGCCTTCATTTACAATAAAAGCAATCACGGCAGCGTCGCGGATATAACATGTGCCTGCAAGCAAATCCAGCCGATAGGCAATCAGCACAATCAGCAGCGAACCTCCCTTGCGGCAAAGTCCTTTCCAGCCGACTTTACTCTCCAAAGCTCCGTTTTTTGTCTTTGGACTGGCATGAAAAAATCCGGCAACAATCAGCCCTGAAATATAATCAAGCACCATGAAAATAATCAGGGTCTGCAAAGCACTGTCCCAGCCGCCGAAAATACTTGTCATGATTGCGCCGATCGCGCCGAGAATTGCGATTACGCCTTCTTTCCAATTCATGATTTTCATATACTCCTATACTTATATTTTCTTTTAATATGTTGATATGCCTCTTATGCGGCATACTTTAATTATAGCGATTCTGCGTCCTGTGTCTATCCATATCCTTCCGAATTATATGTGTATTCGTCTTCCGTTCTCTTTTTTGAAGGGACCGTATATCATCCGGCTCATTTGCCTCACAGCAGCGTTTCGCGGGCGCGGGCGGGGTCGGGCAAAAGGTCGGCGGGCGGGATGTCAAAAAGCGTGCGGCAGCCGACCTCGCCGCGCGCGGCGGCGCGGCAGATTCGCTTTTTATTGCAGGGCGCGCACGTGATGGCGGTCACGGGCGGGCGAACCGTCGCCAAGACGGCCTATGTACATGCCCGAACGGACACGGATATGCTCCATGTCGTCCAAATGGCGAATGTTATCTTCATTGTATTCAACCTCACTGCTGCCGGTATTTGTACCGGTTGTCTTTTCCTCATAACCGGCAGAACCTTCCAACGGCAACATCATATTATTATCTTCCATAGAAAACATCTTGTATTGTAAGCACTGATATTTCGCAAAGTTAATAAGAAAATCAATATAAAACACCCTATGTAAACAAATATATGCCCTGAAACTTTTTTCAGTTTACCGGGTATTTAATAGGAAAAAGTATGGTTGAAAAGGTTGTTAGGCTATAGGAAAAACCTCGTTTTCCAACTGCGGGCTCCACGGTTGCCAATTGCGGGCTCTTCATCCCGCATATGCAAACCGGACAGCCCGCAGTTGAAAAACGAAGAAAAAGTATAGGCAAAAGCAAGTTATCCTTGATGGATTGGTATATTTATAATGGAGAAAACGGATGTTTATCAATGGGGAAATGGTGTGTAAGGCCATTATATTTGCCGGCACAATTGCAAACTCTTAGACGGAAAGGGAGGTGAGGCGATGTGTGCCGGCAAAATGCGGGTCTTTTGTATGCTGATGAGCTACGTGTTTTTAGATTGCCTTGGTAAACGCTCTTCTACGCTTATGCTGTTCGGTCTTGAAATATTCCCATTGTGCCTGTACCTTGCCGTTTTGTTCCAATTCGGGGTTGCTTTCTGCAAAGACAAATCCCAGTTTCTGATAAACGGGAATCAGGTCGGAGAATAGCAAGGCGTTTACGCCCTTGTTCTGATATTCGGGTTTCACGGCTACCAGCAACAGATCCAGCATCTTGGCACGGCGTTTCATAAACAAGGCTTTCAGCAGGTGATACCAACCGAAAGGCAGCAAACGGCCATGAGATTTTTGCAAAGCCTCTGACAAGGAAGGCATGGAGATGCCTACGGCTACCAGTTTGTCTTCGGCATCTGTAACCAGCGTCACCATGCGCAGGTCCAGAATGGGCAGATACATCTTTACGTATTGGTTAATCTGGCGCTGTGACAGGGCAGAGTAACCGTACAACGGGCTGTATGCTTCGTTCATCAGCTCGAAAATGGCTTGTCCGTAGTCGTGGGCAATCTTCTTGGCAGATGAATATTTCTTGATTTTGAGATTGTATTTACGTTGGATTAGGTCCGAAATACGCTTATGCTTGTCGGGTATGGCATCCGGGATATAAATCTTGTATTCTACCCAGTCGGCATCTTTCTCAAAGCCCATGCGTTCCATGTGTTGCGGGTAGTAAGGGTAGTTATAGGTGGTTGCCATTGTGCTAAGCTGGTCGTAGCCTTCGATAAGCATACCTTCCGCATCGAAATCGGTGAAGCCTAACGGGCCTTGTATATGGGTCATGCCCCGTTCCTTGCCCCATTCTTCAACGGTATGTATAAGGGCCTCCGATACTTCGGGGTCGTCGATAAAGTCAATCCAGCCGAAGCGCACCTCTTTCTTGTTCCAGGTTTGGTTGGCTTTATGGTTGATGATGGCGGCTACGCGTCCTACGATTTTATCATCCTTGTAAGCAAGAAAATAATCGGCTTCGCAAAATTCGAAAGCGGCATTTTTCTTCTTGTTGAAGGTATTGAGCATATCATCGTAAAGATCGGGCACTGAATACGGATTGTTTTTGTATAGTTTGTAGTTGAAGCGGATAAACTGCTTCAATTCCTTTTTCGTAGAGACCTTTTTAATTGTAATTGCCATAGTTGTATGTTGTTATGAGCCGGCAAAGATACATGAAAATCTTTAAAAACGGGTGTCTTACAGGTTATAAATGAGGAATGTCGTATATGCAACGTAGCAAAGTACCATGATGCTTCCCTCAATGCGGGTGATGGTACGCTTGGCAAAGAACAGCCCGAAGAACCAAAGCAGAATGCCGGAACCTGCCAGTACCCACAAGTCCAGGTTAGTGATTCCGGTCAGGTGTAACGGAGTGATGGATGCACTGCATCCCAGTACAAAGAACACGTTGAACAGATTGCTGCCTACTACGTTGCCAATGGCTATTTCCGGATTTTTCTTCAAGGCGGCTACAATGGATGTGGCAAGTTCGGGCAGGGATGTTCCGCCTGCCACCAGCGTCAGTCCGATAACAGACTCGCTTACTCCCAGGCTGCGTGCAATGCCGCTTGCACCGTCAACAAAGAAACTGCCGCCGGCAATAAGCGCTCCAAGCCCGCCCAGAATGTAGAGGACAGACTTCCAAAGTGGCAGTTGCCTGATAGTTTCCTCACTGCCGGCTGTTTCTTCGGGACTGTGTGAGGCGATGGCAAAAGTATAACTCAGGAAGATAGCGAAGAAGCAGAGCAAAAGCAAGCCGTCTGTGATACTGAGAGTATTAGCCTTGTCTCCGTTCAGGAATATGTCGTTGGCACAAACCAGTAAAGCAATGGAAGACAGGATGCACAGAGGTATTTCCTTTTGCAATGTGTTCCGGGTTACGGCAATTGGGGCGAACAGTGCGGTGCAGCCCACAATCATCAGTGTGTTGAAGATATTGCTGCCCACCACGTTGCCGATGGCAATATCGGCGCTTCCTTTCAGGGCGGAAGATACGCTGACCGTCAACTCCGGAGCTGATGTTCCGAAAGCAACGATTGTCAGTCCGATAACGATATTGGGTATGCGGAAGCGTTTGGCAACGGATGCTGCTCCGTCTGTCAGTCCGTTTGCACCTAACAGGATGAGGAGAAGTCCTCCTATAAGTAATAGAATGTTCATGAAGTATATTATTTTGCGCGCAAAGATAATGCAAAATTCTGATTAAACGAGCCAAGAGGAAGTCCGTTTGCGCTTGTAAATGCGGAGAATTGTTCCGAAACCGGGGCGGAAATTATATCTCCACATTATATGGTTACGCGTGACGGAAATGTAAGTACGGCTCCGAAGGATGGTGCTACGGGAAAAGAAATAATTGAAAGAAGTCGTATCGGAATGATGGTTTGGTTCTTTCCGATACAACTTCGTATAATCAGGATTTTCCTATTGACTTAAAAAATGGGTTATTTGCTGCGTGTAACAGTGTGCAGTACATTGCCTTGTTTGTCAATCATGCGCAGTTCCAGTGTTTTTTTATCGGCAGATACTATGGAAAAGCCCGGTTCGGGACTGCAAAAAACGGTACCTTCAATAGGGTTGACTTTGCGGCTGAGCGAACCTGAGGTGTTGGTGATATAATCTATATTACTGCCCGGTACGCGCACATGCTGGAAGTTATGGATATGTCCGCAGATATACATGTCTACGTTGTGCCTGCGGAGTATAGGGTCGAGCCGCGACTGCATATCCCGGCGTTCGCTTCCGTCTTTCGGTGTTTCGGCATAAATGGGGTGGTGTCCGGCCACGATTACCCAGTCTTCTTTAGCGGCGGTCAGGACAGAATCGATCCATGCGAGTTGTTGTTTGTAATCTTGTTGGCAAGCATCGGGATAAGTCTCTTTCTCATTACGGTATTTGTCTATCATTGGAGCGGTATCTACCCAAACTACCCGGATGGTCATGCCTTGGTCTTCAAAAACTTTGGTATAGTAACGTGCGGGCATTGTCCAGCGGCGGCTGATATTCGAATAATCCAGTACGGCTTGTGTGTTGCCGCGGTATTCATGATTACCCAGCAAAGGGAACCAGTCTATCATCAGTTCGGGATGGCTGTAAATCAGTTCGTAATTAGTCATCCACAACGGGTCGTTGACGGAACGTACGCCTTCAAAGTGGTGCACATCACCCGTAGCGAGTACAAACTCCGGGTCTGTGCCGTTTTCCGCCATTACTCCCATCAGTTCGGCAATGGGCTTCTGGTCATAATAGCCGTTGCGTCCCAGGTCATTGGCTACATAGAAGTTGAACTTTTTGTCGAATACGGAATAATCGGTAATTTGGGCACTTGCCCAGTTGCCCAGCAGGGCGACGAATAGTAAAAAGAATATTTTCTTCATTGTTTGGATGTTATTTATTCACTGCAGAGGGTATACAGTTGCATTGTTTTTTCATTTGGTGTGTTACAAAAGAAAATGCTCTGTCTCTCTCTGGTGATGTGTTTAAAAATTAATCTTCACTCCGGCATTCACCTTTACACCGTAGTATTCGGCTTGCATGGTACGGTCTTTCGTTCCCTGATAGTAGCGGAGAGGCTGGTTCAGCAGGTTATTGGCTTCGGCATAGAATGTAGTCTTTATATTCTTTCCGAACGTATAGCTTGCATTGGCGTCCATGTAGTTCACTTTGTCGTAGTAACGGTCGTAGAAAGTGCTTTCACCCATTTCATCGATAAAGTCGGAAGCGAAATTATAGCTTACGCGGATGTTCAGTCCGGCTTTCTCGAAATAGAGCGAAGCATTGGCGGTGTGTGCCGGTGAACCCGGCATGCTGAGGCCTTCTTCGTTTTCGCGCCCTTCGAAGTTGAAGTCTTCTACGCGGGAGTGCGTATAGGTGTAAGTTCCGTAAAAGCCGATGCACTTTAAGGCAGGGGCGATGAAACCGAAGTCGCGTTGGTAAGAGAGTTCTACTCCGAGCAGGTTGGCGTTGCCCGCATTCTTGGGCTGTGTGAATCGAGTATATACATTGCCCTGATATTCGTAGTTGGTGCTGACTTGGTCTACGATGAAATCATCGATTTTCTTGTAGAAGATACCGGCACTGACCAGACCGATGCTGCGGAAATAATAGTCGGCGCTCAAGTCGAAGTTGTAGGATGTGGTCGGTTTCAATTCCGGATTACCGATAGTGATTTCATTGTCAGAGCGCTTGATGTTTACGCTCGGTACAAGAGCCGAGTACTTGGGACGTGACAGTGTTTGGGTAAATGAACCGCGTACTTTGAAGTCATCGTTTACATTCCACTTTACCAGCAGCGAAGGCAGGAAATTGATGTAGCTGTTGCGCTGACGTTCGGTCTTGCCGGTGATGTCTTCGTCTGCATCGTATGTACGTCCGGTATAAGCCAGATTGGTGTTCTCGATACGCAAGCCGGACATCAGCTCTATGCGGTCTGTGATTTTTGAGTCAAAGCGTACATAGCCGGAGCTGACCGTTTCGCGTGCCTCAAAGTTACCTGCCAGTTCTTCCTGTACTTGTTCTTTCTCGAACAATGCAGGGTTGTTAAGGTCTAATGCTCCGGTGTATTCCTTGCTGGCATAGATTCCTGTCTGGTATTTGCTGTTGGGCATAAAGTGCTTGTTGGATTGGTCAACAGTATTTTTAAGGCTGTTTTCCATAAAAGCATCTTCGTCCAGCGGAGAATATTCGTAGAAGTCCACAGTTTTATCTTTGGTTTTACGAACTACCTTTGCGCCGAATTTCAGTTTGTTGCCATTCTTAAACGGGAGTTTGAAGTTGGCGGAGAATTTCAAGTCCTGCTCTTTGATGTCTTCCTGTTGCTCGGTCAGTTCTTTCAGGCTGAATTCGTCATTCAAGGTCATTGTAGAACCGTCTTTGGGAGATGCGAAAGGCTGGCGTTCGTTGCTCAGGTCTATATCGAATTTCTGTTTCTTGAGTTGGAAGTCGATGTAGCGCTCGTTTTTGTAGCCCACCATGCTGTCGAGCGTGTTCACCGCCTTGTACGCCATGCCCAAGGGCGCACCCCCGATCATAAGGTAGAAAAGCGGCGCGATGACACCGTCGCTCGCGTTCTCCGCCACCGTTTCCACGGCGGCGCGCGCGACGCCCTGCTCGTCGAGAACAGACGCGTCACGTCCCACGATGAGCCCGACGGCTTCGCGCGCCGCGACAAGGCCGCCCTTCGAGAACGCGCGGGCGACGGCCAGGCTCTGGCGGCGCAGCTCGCATGCCGCGAGAATCTGATAGCTCGCCCATGCCTCGGCCACGAAGCGCAAGCCGGAGTGAACCATGCCGCAAAGATGCAGGATTCCCCAGGTCAAAAGCCCACACGCAAGCGGAAGCGCCACGGCGAGCACAAGCCCTGCGGCGCGCGTGCCCGCGGACGTTTGCGGGAATGCGCCCCGCAGGCGGCCTTCGGCCCACGTGATCGCGCGCCCCATGGCGACGACGGGATGGGGAAGCCAGCGCGGGTCGCCGAAGGCAAGGTCGGCCGCGAACCCGGCGGCGACGGCAAGAATCGTCATCACCGGGCATCGCCCCCCCAAGCGGGGCGAACGTCGCGAAGGCAGCGCCCATCCCAAGTGGCGGCCCATGCGCCGCCCGGCTCGGTATGCACGTCGAAGTATCCCATTTTCGGGACAGCTAGCTCGGAGAGCAGCGCTTTCACGGTACCCGCGTGAACGACGAAGACGGCGCGCCCACTCCCCTGGGCGCGCTCCGATTTGCACGCCTCCCGAAACGCCGCGATGACGCGGCGGGTGAAATCGCTCTTGCCCTCGCCATGCGGGCAGCGCGTCTCGCACCAGGAGTCTACCCAGGCGCGATAGCGCGCATCCTCTTTAAGCTCGGCGGCGCTTCGCCCCTCGAAGTCGCCGAAATCCATCTCGCGCAGACCGGGGCACGCCATAAGCTCCGCGTTCGGGAAGAGGATGCGCGCCGTCTGGTCGGTGCGGGCCATGCCGCTCGTGATAACACGGAACACGTCACGATCGCACGCGAGGTCGCGCAAAGCGCGCTCGCCCGCACTCGACAGGGGCTCGTCGGTGCCCGCCCCGCTGTAGCGATGGTCTTCCGTGCCCGCCGTGGCACCATGGCGCACGAAGACGACTTCCAAAAGCGCACCCGCGCCCTGCGTCCCTCGAGGTGCATCGGCAAGGTTTCCTTTGAGGACCTGGGGAATCCCGCACGTCATGCGCACGACGACGTCGGCGCGCGCAGCGAGCGCGCATCCCAGGCGCCCCGCGCGCTCGCGCCATTGGGCGTCTTCCGCACTCATGGGGACGACCCCCGAGCCGACCAAGGGCAGAATCACTGCGTCGAAGCCGATCAGCCGCTCGAGCGCCCGGTCAGCGTCGAGCGCGCGTACGAGTTCCTCAGCACGGTATGCGACGCGGCCGGCAAAAGCCGCGGGCACGCCGCCCTCCGCAAGCTGCGCCGCGTCGACGAAATCGTCCGCCGCGAACCCGAGTTTTTCGCGCACGAAGGTCCTCTTCCCCGAATGCGCGCCACCTACCACGAGCATCATAGGAGCATGCCCCCCACCACCAGCATGGCAAGCATCGCGAGCTCGGCCCATTGCAGAAACCATCCGGCCAAATCCCCCGTCACCCCGCCGAAGCGGGACAGGGCAACATGGCGGTACCACGCGAGCACCAAAAGCCCCGCCACCGCCATAAAGGCGCCGACGGCCTGAGCGCACGCGACCATCCCTGCAGCCGAAGCCGCAGCGAAAGCGCAAAGCGGCACGACGATCGCCGCGCGCTTCTTCGCAGGCGAGAACCCCGCGGCCATGCCGTCCGCCCGCGCGGCAGGCCAGCATTCAACGGCGAGTCCCGAAAGCGCGCGGGAGAACACGAGAGAGCACAGAAGCGCGAGGAACGCCCCCGCCGTAAGCGGCAGCGCGGTGAACAGGGAAAACTGCAGAATAAGGTACACAACAACACCGATGACCCCGAAGGCGCCCGCCCGCGGATCGTGCATGATCTCGAGCTTTCGCTCGCGCGGGGCCCAACTTGCAAGCGCATCGGAGGTGTCGCAGAGCCCGTCTAGGTGGATGCCTCCCGTCACCGCCACAGGCAGCGCCGCGAGCACGGCCGCGACAATGGTCGCGGGCACGCCGAGCAGGTTCGCCACGTGCCCCCACGCCGTCATGAGGAAGCCTTCCGCAAGGCCCACCAGGGGAAACGCGGCAAGTGCATGGGTTGACCCGAAATCGGTCCAGGCCGATTTCGGGACGGGGATGCGCGAGAACGTTCCGAACGCCGCGCCGATTGCCTCTGCTATCTTCACCTTGTAGGTCCTTCGCCTTTCATCCACACGGGAATCCCGCATACCACTTCGACTGCATGGTCGGCCAGCGCCGCCACGCCCGCGTTCACGCGCGCGAGCGCGCGCCTCCATGCCTCGGTCCCTTCATCGTAGCGCATCCCATCGGCGAACACGTCGACGGTGACCACCACCGTATACGCAGCGGCCTGAGCGAGCCGTTCGATGCCTCTGAGTACCTCGCGCGCCGCAGCGTCGGGGTCACGCGGGGACAAGCCGCCTTCCGCGAAGAGCTCGTTCGCAACCAGATTGCCCACGTCCTCCAAAAGAAGTGTGCAGCCGCGCGGAAGCCCGGGCGCTGCGGCGCCCACGTCACGCGAGCACTCGAGGGTGGAAAACCCTTTGCCTTCGCGCAGCGCCCGATGGCGCGCGATGCGGCGGGCGCCATCTTCCCCGAAGGGCTCCATCGTTGCCAGGTACACGCGAGGGCCGTCGTGCCCGAGGCACAGGGACTCGGCGTAGGCGCTCTTGCCGCTCGCGGCGGCGCCAATGACAAGCGTCACCGTCATTTCCCGGCCTCGAAATGCTCGTAAGCAGCCATGCCAGTCGCCGTGAACGTCTTCCCATCCCGGTACACGCGCAGCGCCGAATCCAGAAGGGGGAGATACGCCATGGCACCCGCGCCCTCGCCCAAGTGCATGCCTGCGTCGAGGGGCGCCTTTATGCCGAGCTCGCGAAGGAGCTCCCGGCTTGCGGGTTCGCTTGATGCGTGGGTGCCCACGAGGTAGCCCAAGGCGTTGGGGCACAGGCGCGCCGCGCACAGGGCCGCCGTGCAGGATATGACCCCGTCGAGGAGCGCCGGCGCCTTCGAGACCGCGGCCCCCAGGTAGAAGCCGCACATCGCAGCGATGTCGAAGCCGCCCACCTTCGAGAGCACGTCGATCGGGTCGGCGGGATCGGGCGAGTTCGCGTCGATAGCGCGCTCGACCACGTCGCGCTTGCGCGCGAGCGAGGCGTCCGAGAGCCCCGCGCCGCGCCCGACAAGGCTCCGCGCGTCCGCCCGGATGAGCACTGCGGCCACCGCCGCCGAGGTGGTCGTGTTGCCGATGCCCATCTCGCCCGCGGCGAGAAGGCGCACGCCGGCGCGGGCAAGCCCGCACGCGACGGCGATTCCGACCTCGATCGCGCGCACGGCCCCATCGCGAGACATAGCGGAGCCGTGAGCGATGTTGCCGCTCCCCCGCCGCACGTTCGCGCGCACCATGCGCGCGTCTTCTATGCCCCGGGCCATACCCACGTCGACGGGCACGACCTCGGCACCCGCGAACGCCGCCATGCGGCAGGCGCTCGCGGCCCCCTCGCACATGTTGCGCGCGACGGCTCGCGTCACATCTTGCCCGCTTTGCGACACGCCTTCGGCAACGACCCCGTTGTCGGAGAAGAATACCGCGAGCGCACGGGGAAACTCGGCCACCTCGGCGCTCCCCTGAGCTGCGGCGATACACGCGACGGCGTCTTCAAAGTCGCCCAATCCCCCCAAGGGGTGCGCGATGGAGTCCCACGCGGCGTACGCGGCGGCACGGGCGCACTCGTCTGCGGGCGCGATCCGGGAAAGCGAGGCTTCGAGCACGGCGCCCGGCGCCGACGAGAACGCGCGCTCGACTTCCTCGCGGATGCAGGCAAGCGCGGTTTCGGTTGCTTCAGCCATGCCGTCTCCTCTCTGCGAACGACGCTGCGGCAGACGCGAACGCGCGCGCAACGTCGGGGTTCGCAGGATAGTACACATGCGGGAAGCCCGCCACCAGGGACGGGGTGGTCGTCATGCACGGCCAGCCCTTGTCGCGCCGGGGCTTCTGCGCCCAGAAGTCGCCGCCCGGGCAGGTGGACTGCCAGTAGTGGAACTCGTGCGCGCGGATGCGTGTGCCGCGTGGCCCGTAGAGCCCGTCGCGTTGGGAAGTGAGCTCCACGTACCCGAAATGGGACAGCCTTCCCCCGTTCTCGCTTGCGCCCTCAAGGGCGCCCGCAACAGGCCAGCGCCGCCCCTCGCTATCGGCGATTTCGCGCTGCAGGTACAGAAACCCACCGCATTCGGCGACCGTCGGCATGCCGGATTCCACCGCGCGCCGCACCGCCTCGCGCATCGACACGTTCTCGGAGAGCTGCCGCGCATGGAGCTCCGGGTAGCCGCCCCCCAGATAGAGGGCGCTTGTCCCCCGGGGCAACTCGCTATCACACAGGGGGCTGAAAAAGGCCAGCTCGCAACCCAGGTCCTCGAGCGCGCGCAGATTCTCCTCGTAATAGAACGAGAACGCCTCGTCACGCGCGACGGCGACGATGGGCCGCGCTCCCGCGATCGGCTCCAACCGGTAAGGTTCCTCGCGGATATCGGGTGCCGTCGCCGCTATTTCGAGCAAGCGGTCGACGTCGATGCTCTTTTCCACCAGCTCGGCCATCTTGCCGATGCGCGCGGAGAGCTGCTCGACCTCGTCGGCGGTCACAAGCCCCAGATGCCGGCTTTCGAGCGAGAACGCCTCGTCGGCGGGGATATTCCCCAAAACCGCGACGCCCGTGTGCTTCTCGATCGCAGGCGCCGCGTAGGCGCAGGCAGCGGCGCTCGTCTTGTTCAGCACGACGCCGCGCACGTTCGCACAAGGCAGGAACTCGGCGATGCCGCGGATTACGGCGGCGAGCGATAAAGACGCCCCGCGCCCGTTCACCACTAAAACGACCGGCGTTTCCGTGTCGCGCGCAACCTGATAGCTGCTCGCGTCGGCCACGCCGGGCGCCATGCCGTCGTAGAAGCCCATGACCCCCTCGAGCACCGCGACATCCGCGCCCGCGGCGCCGCGTGCGAGCAGGGCGCGCAGCGTCGGGGCGTCAGTGAAGAAGCCGTCTAAGTTGCCCGAGCACGCACCCACGACGCGGCGATGAAAGAGCGGATCAATGTAGTCGGGGCCGCATTTGAAGGCTGCGCATGCAAGGCCGCGGCGCGCGAGCGCGCGCAGGAGCGCGCACGTGACGACCGTCTTGCCGCTCCCGCTCGAGGGCGCAGCGACCATGAAGCGCGGGATGGACGTGCTCACCGGGCACCGCCTTCCCCACCTGCGGCGTTGCAGTTAGCAAGCGAGACCACCTCAACGGATGGGTTCCCCTCGACAGAGGGGTCCTCCCCGAAAGGCGACTCAGCAAGCGCGCCGACTTCGGCAAGCTCCTCGGCATCCGCGCTCGCACCGCGCGCACTGACGAGGAACACGGGGTTTTGCGCCTTCATAAGATGGTGCGAGCCTACAGCCTCAGCGCGGGCGGCCGACACCTGGCACGCCTCGAACCCCTTAAAGCGCGAACCCGAGAGGAGCGCGCACGCCTCGGTGAGCGTCTCAACGGTGACGCATGGCACGCACAGGCGAACCTGCGAGTTCTTCTCGAGCGCCGCCTCCACGATGGAGGGAAGCTCGCCCGCGCTCCCGCCGACGAACACGGCGTCGGGGACAGGCAGTTTCGCGAGCGCTTCGGGGGCGACACCGGGGACCGCATGCACGTTGCCGCACCCGAATGCATCCGCGTTCTCTCGGATGAGCCGCACGCCGGCCGCGTTGCGCTCGACCGCCCATACCGACCCCGCTCGCGCGACGAGCGCCGCCTCGATCGACACGCTCCCCGTGCCGGCGCCGACATCCCACACGGTGTCGGTCGCGGTAAGGCGCAGCTTCGCGAGCGCGACGGCGCGCACCTCCTGCTTGGTCATGGGAACGTCGCCGCGGATGAAGAGCTCGTCGGGAATGCCCGAGGAAGCGTACGGCCAGCGGGAGCTCGCGGCGCGGGATGCGCCCGCAGAGTCCGCCGCGAAAGAAGCAGCCGCGGGCGCAGACGCGCCGGCCGGCGCCTCGGAGGCTGCGCTAGAGCCCGCAGGCGACCCGGCGCAGCCTGCGAACTCGATAAGCATCACGTTCAAGTCGTCGAACGTCTGACCTGCGATTTCACTTGCGGTCGCGCAGGTGATGCGCTCGTCGGGGTACGACAGGCGCTCGGCCACCGTCACGCGCGCGTCCCCGAAGCCCGCCTGCACAAGCTCGCCCGAAAGCCGCGAGGGGTCTTCCCCGCCCGACGTGGCGAGGAAGAGCTCACCTGCGCGCTCGGCCTCGGCCACGATGTCGCACGCCACGCCGTGAGCGCTCGCGAAGCGCCAATCCTGCCATGGACGCGCGAGGCGCGCGGCGAGATACGACGCTGAGCTTATGCCGGGAATGACGCGCACGTCCACCCGCGCGTCGCCGGAGAGCGCCTCCACCAGGCGGCGCGCGCCGCTGAACAGCCCCACATCGCCCGTCATCACGACCACGGCGCGCTGCCACGACGCCGCATCGGTGAGAGCGGCGACGATGTCCGCCGTCTTCACGAGCTCGCATCTCACCACGTCGGGCGGCACGTCGATGCTGACAAGCGCGCGATGAGCGCCGATGACCACGTCGGCGATGTCGATCGCGTCGAGCGCCGCGCGCGAGAGCAAGTCGGGGTTTCCGGGCCCCGCCCCGATGATCGTTACCTTTCGCATGGAATCTCCCGATACCCGCGCGGCGTGACCATACGGCCGCCTACGCGCTTCGTGTCCGCGTTGCCGACGAACACGGTGGTGAACATGTCGGCGTCGAACTCCCCCAGCTCGGAGAGCTTGCACATGCCCGACTGCTGCCCCTCGCGCCCGATGTTGCGTACCCAGCCGCAGAGCGTGTTGGGGGCCTTCCATTCGAGCATAATCTTCGCCGCGCGCGAGAGCCTGTCGGCGCGCTTTCTGCTGCGCGGGTTGTACAAACAGATGCAGAAGTCGGCGCTCGCCACGGCGGCGAGCCTGCGCTCGATGACCTCCCACGGCGTAAGCAGGTCGGAGAGCGACACGACCGCGAAGTCGTGGGCAAGCGGGGCGCCGAGCACCGCCGACCCGCTCTGAGCCGCGGTGGCCCCGGCGATAACTTCCACGTCTACATCGGGGTAGTCCTCCGCAAGCTCCAGCACGGGGCTCGCCATGCCGTACACGCCCGCGTCACCGCTGCACACGAGCGCCACGGCTTCTCCGCTCTGCGCGCGCGAAAGCGCCAGGCGGCACCGTTCGACCTCGTGCATCATCGGCGTCGCGAGATGCGCCGCGTCGGGCACGGCGGCGAGCGCGAGCTCCACGTATTTCGTGTACCCCACAACGATGTCGGCCGCCTCGAGCGCGCGCCGAGCCGCAATCGTCATGCCGTCGGGGCCGCCCGGACCGATCCCCACCACGAAGAGCTTTCCCATCACCGCTCCTTAAACGAAAGTTCGATAGTTACCTTGGAAAACGCGACGGTCACGCCGCCGTGAGCGAGCTTCGGGAAGATAAGTTTGCCCCCGTCCGCGAGCGCCGCGCGCTCGCACACGTTGTCGACCCCCACCGTCGCGCGCACGAAATCAGATGGCGAAACGCTGCCTTCGACCTGCGACAACTCCTCTGCGGAATACGTCACAAGCGGGATATTGCGCGCGCGACAGAAGGCGAGCAGACCCTCCTCGTGCGCCTTCACGTCGATCGTCGCCGCTTCGCGCACGGCCGAAGGCGAGATACCCGCCTGCCCGCACGCGAGAAGAAACGTCTCCCCGATCGCTTCGGCGCACGCACCGCGACGGCACCCTATGCCCGCAACGATGCAGGGCACGACAAGGCGAAGCGGCTCGCGCGCAGACGTCTGCGCCCGCACGCCCGCCGGCTTCCCCGTCTCACCGGCGGGCACGACCTCGCCCGTTGTCTCCGCCGCGCGAACGGACGCACCTGCATTCGCGCCAGCGAACGGCGACACGACAATATCGGCCCGAGCGCGGTCGGACGCAATGTCAACCCCCTCAGGCAGCTGTCCCGAAATCGGCATGTCGGAATAGAGCGCCACGCGCCCGCCCGAAAGCAGCCGCGCCGACACTCGCTTGATGGCCTCGGGATTCGAAACGGCGAGCCCCGCACAGCGAGCCCACGTATCCACCGCCCACACGCCGCGGACGTCGGTCGCCGTGGTGATGACGGGGATGGCCCCTGCCGCGCGTGCCACAGTTTGCGCAAGCTCGTTCGCACCGCCCAAATGCCCCGACAAAAGCGGGACGGCAAAGCGCCCCGCCTCGTCGATCGCCACAACCGCGGAATCGCTTGCCTTCGAGGCGACATGCGGCGCGATCGCCCGCACGGCGATGCCCGCCGCGCCCACGAACAGAAGCGCGTCCGACGCTTCCCACGCGAGCGCCGTCCATGCGCGCAGGTCGGCCTTCCACTCGCCGAACCCGCGCGAAACGGAAACGTCCCAGCCAGGGTCATCTTCACCTGTCTGCGCGCAATCGGAAAGCGCGTGTGCGATGCGCTCCGCCAACGCATACCCCCTCTCAGTGAACGCTATGCAGGAAACCCTCATCTAGCGCACCACCATCGTCGAGAAGTAGCTGCCCCGATCGGGCACATCGTCGAGCGAGCGGTACACGCGCTCGCCCGGAAGCCCACAGTCCTCTACGAGCTCGGCACCGTCGAAGGCGCCCTCCTCGCGAAGGATGCGCTTCGTGTCCGCAAGCGAGCGGCGCGCCTTCATGACCACCTTCGTCCCCGGCCAGCCGATTGCGCGGCGCACGTCGTCGTAGCCGCCGGGCACGATGTGCAGAGGCGACGACATCTCGGGCGTGAGGTCGCGCTCGAGCGCTGCGGCGACCGCGCAGAAGCTCGGCACGCCGGGAATGGCGCGCGCCTCGAACCCGCAGGCGCGAACGTCGGGCGCTATGCGCTGGAAGGTGGCGTAGATGCTCGGGTCCCCCAGGTTCAGCAGCGCGACGTCGCGGACCGCATCCAGGTGCGCGACAAGCTCGCGAACAAGCGAGGCATGCTCGGCCGTGCGGCGCTCGGCGTCGCGCGTCATCGAGAATCGCACGGGGATCACCGTCTTGCCTGTAAGGTCGACGGCGCCGCGCACGATGTCGAGCGCGACCATGGCCCCGTCCGCCGTCTGCGGTGCGGCGATGACCGGACACGATTCGATTGTGCGGACGGCCTTGATCGTGAGCAGCTCGGGGTCGCCAGGCCCCGTGCCCACCCCGTACAGCACGCCTTTACTCATACGTAGCCCCCAATTCCCCGATAACTGCATCGGCGCCCGACGTGCGGAAAAGCTCTCGGCGCTCGGCGTCGAACACGACCGCGGCGATGTCGCATGCGCCCGCCGCGCGGCGGCGCAACCTGTCATCGATTGCCGCAGCGAGCGAGGCGCGCGCAGCGTCCCCCACGCCGGCGGCCTCGATTACCTCGAGCGCCGCCGTGGTCGTGACCGACGACATGATCTCGCGCACGGTCTTCGTGCCCGCGCCGGCCAAGGCCGCGTGGGCGGCCAGAATCTCCGCGCGGCAGTCGGCGGTACGCGAATGGGTGTCCATGATGCCGCCCGCGACCTTCACCAGCTTGCCGATGTGTCCCACAAGAAGGACATTGGTAAATCCCTCGCGAACGCAGCAATCAATCGCATCGCCCACGAAGTTGGAGATGAAGACCACCGGCGCACCGTTTAGGTGGAAATGCCCCGAGATGAACTGTGCGCCGTAGTTGCCGGGCGTGAGCACGACTCCGCGCCGCCCCATAGCCGCATGCTGCCGGATCTCGAGCTCGATGCTGTCGCGCAAGGCAGCGAGGCTGCGCGGCTCGACGATGCCCGTCGTGCCCAGGATGGAGATGCCGTCCTCTATCCCCAGGTGCGGGTTGAAGGTCTTTTCGGCAAGGGCAACACCCTCGGGTACCGAAATCGTCACAGCGATATTTCCAGAAAAGCCGTGCGCGGCGCACACCTCGCGCACCGCCGAAGTGATCATCGCGCGCGGCGTCGCGTTGATGGCGGCCGCCCCCACCGGTTGCTCGAGCCCGGGCAACGTCACGCGCCCCACGCCCACGCCGCCATCGACGGAAACTTCCGATTCGCGCGCGGGCACGCCCTTGCTGCCCGCAGCACCCGTGCCCGACCCCGCATGTTCCACGCGCGCGTACACGAGCACGCCGTCGGTCACATCGGCATCGTCGCCTGCGTCCTTTCGCACGGCGCACTGGGCGCACCCCTCGCCGATACATGCGTCGACCACGTTCGCCTCGACGGGCAGCCCGCCGGGGGTGACGATCGACACGCGGCCGACGGGCTTTCGTGACAAGAGCATCTCGCAGGCCGCCTTCGCCGCGAGCGCGGCGCAGCTCCCCGTGGTGTAGCCGCAGCGCAGGCGGGTCGTCCCGGTATATATGTAGTGCTCGAAGGCCACGCTAGCTGCTCGCCTTCCGATACCCTGTGGCAAACGAAGGGTCGTAAAGCTTGCTGCGCTCGTACGACTCCGCTTGCGCGCCGTTGTGCGCAAGCCCGCCGCGAGCTCCGAGCACGCGGCCCACCACCACGAGCGCCGTGCGGTCGATGCCCTCTCGCGCGCCCGCATCGGCGAGCGTGCCCACTGTGCATCGCACCACGCGCTCCTCAGGCCAGGTCGCCTTGTACACGAGCGCCGCCGGCTCGTCGGAGCTGCGGCCCGCGGCCAAAAGCTCGGCGGAAAGCTCGGCGAGCATACCCGAGCTCAGGAAGATGACCATAGTCGAGCCGCTTTCCGCCATGGTGCGCATGCCCTCGCCCGCGGGCATGGGGGTGCGCCCGGAAAGCCGCGTGATCACGACCGACTGGCTGATTCCCGGCAGCGTGTATTCCTGGCGAAGCGCCGCCGCGGCACCGCAAAAGCTCGACACGCCGGGCACCACCTCGTAGTCCACGCCGCGCGCGTCGAGCGCGTCCATCTGCTCCTGGATGGCGCCGTACAGGCACGGGTCGCCCGTGTGCAGGCGCACCACTTCCTCGCCCCGCGCATCCGCCGCGCACATCACGTCGAGCACTTCCTCCAAGGTCATGTGCGCGCTGTCGTAGACGACGCAGGATTCCTTGCACTCGGCGAGCAGCTCGGGGTTCACAAGGCTCCCCGCCCAAACGACCACGTCGGCCGCGCGCAGAAGACGCGCCCCGCGCAGCGTGATAAGGTCGGCGGCGCCCGAACCTGCGCCAACGATATGAATCATCCGAGTCTTCCCTTCCCGTTTCTCATCGCAACCGTTTACGCCGCCCTTCGCACAGCGGGCAAGACACGGCGCCCGCAGCGGCAATCGGCGCAAATACGTAGGCAGGAGGCGCAATGCCGCCCGCCCTGGCTTTGACACGCCCACAAACGCCCACTATCATAGTGGTAGTTTCGGCAACGAGCATATGACAATCGAATAAAAGGAAACGACCGGCGCGGCGCCCACACAGTCCGCGCTGGCTTGCGGAGGGAACCAGGTGGGAATCCTGGGCAAGGGACATTACTGTGTAGGACGCGCGGGCGAATCGCCTCGCGCCCCAAGCCAGACTGCTTCGCCTTTTCCTCACGGCATCGCCGTGGCGTTAGCTCCTTGTGAACCCCGAGGAGTGCGCTTCCCTTTCGAATGCAAGAAACAGGCGCGCTATCCCTTTGCGGACGAGCGCGCTTTTCTTTCGCTTGTGCCGATAAGCAACTGTCGCCGGGGGACCGGCAAACCGAGGAAAGGGAAAACCATGTCCGACCAGATGTCACGCCGCGGCTTCATGGGCGCCGCAGCAACCGGAGCCGTCGCGCTCGCCGGAGTCGCGCTCGCGGGCTGCTCCAGCACCTCCGCGAGTTCCGAGAAATCGAGCGAAAAGGAGAAGGCCGTGAAGCCGGTCATTCTCGTCACGAGCTTCGGCACGAGCTACAACGACTCGCGCCACATCACCATCGGCGCCATCGAAGACGCTATCCGCGAGAAGTACTGGCAGGACTACGACATCCGCCGCGCCTTCACCGCGCAGATCATCATCGACAAGCTGAAGAAGCGCGACGGCATCACGATCGACAACATGACCGAGGCGCTCGACCGTTGCGTGGAAGACGGCGTGAAGGAAATCGTCGTGCAGCCGACGCATCTCATGGCTGGCCTGGAATACGCCGACGTGAAAGACGAGCTCGACAAGTACGCCGACAAGTTCGACAAGATCTCGCTCGGCGACCCGCTGCTCACCTCCGACGACGACTACAAGAAGGTGGCCGCAGCCATTAAGGAGAACATGGCGTCCTTCGACGACGGCAAGACGGCGCTGTGCCTCATGGGCCACGGCACCGAAGCCGATTCCAATGCCGACTATGCCAAGATGCAGGAAGTGTTCAAGAACGAGGGCTTGACGCAGTTCTTCGTCGGCACCGTCGAGGCTGAACCGACCTGCGAGGATGTTATCGCCGCTGCGAGCGCCGCAGGGTACAAGAAGGCCGTGCTCGCGCCGTTCATGGTGGTCGCGGGCGACCACGCGAACAACGACATGGCAGACGAGACCGACCCCGACAGCTGGGCTGCGAAGTTCGTGGCCGCCGGTTTCGAAGTGACGTGCCTGCTCCAGGGTCTGGGACAGAACGCCGCGGTCGACGACATCTACGTCTCGCACGTGGACGACGCCATCGCCAAGCTGTAAACTCGCCGCGCACGGGGGCGCCGGTCGCGTCCCCGTGCAACGGGCATGCGCCTTCCCCGACCGACGGCGCATGCCCGTTGCATTCGCATCCCGCCCGCCCACCGCACGGCGCGGGCGGCAGAAGCGATTGAAAGGAACCCCTCCATGTTGAAGAAAACCCTCGTCTTCGCCCTGTCGGCGGCGCTTCTCGCGTTCTCGCTCGCCGGCTGCGCCGGAAATTCAAGCGACAGCGCAAAGGCAAGCAATACCGATTCCCAGGAAAAGACCGAGCAGGCGGCCGATGCGACCGAGGGTGCAAGCGCTGCCCCCATCACCGCCGACAAGGTGGCCGACGGCACCTATCCGATCACCGTAGATTCCAGCTCGAACATGTTCAGGATTGTGGACGCCCAGCTCATCGTGGAAAACGGCTCCATGCACTGCGTGATGACGCTTTCCGGCACGGGCTACGGCAAGCTCTTCATGGGCACGGGCGACGAGGCTGCCGCCGCGAGCGAGGCCGACTTCATCCCCTATGTGGAAAACGCGGAAGGCAAGTACACCTACGACGTGCCCGTTGATGCGCTCGACGAGGACACCGCCTGTGCCGCGTGGAGTATTAGAAAAGAGCAGTGGTACGACCGCACGCTCGTGTTCGAATCCGCCGGCGTCGATCTACGCGCCGACGCACTGAAGTAACGCCATGCGGTCGATTCTTCCCAAGGGGGAAAACAGGAAGCGCCGAAGCATCGCGGCGCGCGCGATCGCCTGCGTTCTCGTCGCCCTGCTCGCGCTTCCCTTCGCGGGGTGCAGTGCGAGCCCGAACGCGACCGGTGGCACGGCGGGCTCTCAGGAATACACTGTGAATGTCTCGCTTTCCGGCGGGTCAGGGCGCGCAAGCATCGCCTCACCCACCACAATTGTGAAGGATGGCGACACCTACACCGCGACCATCACCTGGTCGAGTTCGAACTACGACAAGATGACCGTCGACGGCGTGGACTACGCGCCCGTAAACGACGGCGGCAACTCCACGTTCGAGATACCCGTCACGCTCGACGAGGACATCGCCGTGTCGGCCGAGACCGTCGCCATGTCGACGCCGCACACCATCGACTACACGATCCACTTCGACTCATCCACCATGAAGGAGAAATCGGGCGACGAAGCAAGCGGCGGCTCCCCTGCGGGAACGGCTTCAAGCGCCGCGGCCGACTTCCACAACGCCGATTTGGGCTGTGGCTGGGAGCCGACGGGGGCGCTTCAGCTTGAATACGCCGAGCACTTCACTGTCGACGAGTTCAAAGGCGGTCTGCGGCTTATCTGCGTTTCGAATGGGGAACGTTTCCTCGTGGTGCCGCAAGATGCGAAGGTACCTGATGGGTTGAGCTCCGACATCGCGGTCATAAGGCGCCCCGCCGACAAGGTGTACCTCGTGTCGTCGGCGACGATGTGCCTGGTCGACGCGCTCGATGCGAACGACAATATCATCATGTCGGGCACGAAGGCCGACGATTGCTCGGTCGTGGGCTTCAAAAGCGCGCTCGAAAGTGGGGCGATCGCCTACGGCGGCAAGTACAGCGCGCCCGACTACGAGCGAATATCGGCCTCGGGCTGCGCACTCGCCATCGAGAACACCATGATCAACCACACGCCCGATGTGAAGGAAAAGCTGCAGAAGCTCGGGCTCGTCGTGCTCACCGAACAGTCGTCGAGCGAGCCCGAAGCACTCGGGCGCGTCGAGTGGATTAAGCTTTTCGGCGTTCTGTTCGACAAGGAAGACGAGGCCGCGCACCTGTTCAACGAGCAGAAGGCCCGCGTCGAGCAAACGTCGGGGCTCGCGTCGTCAGGTAAAACCGTGGCGTATTTCTACATTAACTCGAACGGGGCCGCCGTCACGCGGCGGGCGGGCGACTACGTGGCGCAGATGATCGAGCTTGCAGGCGGCAGCTATGCGCTCGATGACGCGCAGACGGCGTCGACGTCAGGTTCGTCAGTAACGCTCGAAATGGAGCGCTTCTACGCGACGGCGAAGGATGCCGACATCATCGTCTACAACGGCACCATCGACGAATCGGTTGCCACCTTGAACGACTTCGTAGGCAAAAACGCGCTATTGTCGCAGTTCAAAGCCGTGAAGAACGGCAACGTCTGGGTCACAAGCGCCGACATGTACCAGCAGATGACTTCTACCGCCGACATTATCGATGAGCTGCACGGGGCGTTCAGCGGCGATGACGCGAGCGACTTCCATTATCTGAGGAAGCTCGGTTAGCGCCATGAGAAGCCGGCTTTCCATGGCATACGACGAATCGGGGCGCGCCGCGCGGTGTCGCGTCGTGACGGCGCTGCTCGCTGTTGCCCTCATCGTGCTCGTCGGGGCCAACCTGTGCATCGGGAGCGCGCTCGTGCCCGCAGACCACATCCCCGGCATCCTTTCGGGCGGCGCGGCCAATTCCATGGAAAGCCAGGTCATCTGGGAGATTCGCCTGCCGCGCGTGCTTTCAGCCGTGCTTCTCGGCGGGGCACTTTCGCTTTCCGGGTTCCTGCTGCAGACGTTTTTCAACAACCCCATCGCCGACCCGTTCATCTTGGGCGTCTCCTCGGGCGCAAAGTTCGTCGTCGCGCTTACGATGATCGTACTTCTAGGCGCGAACCAGGCCATGTCCTCGCCGGCCATGGTGGCCGCAGCGTTTCTGGGCTCGCTTATCACCATCGGCTTCGTGCTCCTCATCGCACGGCGCATAAGTTCCATGGCCATGCTCATCGTGGCGGGCGTCATGGTGGGATACATCTGCTCGGCGGCGACGAACTTCCTCATCGCCTTCGCCGACGACCAGTCCATCGTGAACCTGCACAACTGGTCTTTGGGTAGCTTCTCGGGTTCGAGCTGGGACGACATCGCGATCATCGCGGTCGTGGTGATCACCGTGAGCGCATGCGTATTCGCGATATCGAAGCCCCTTTCCGCCTTCCAGCTGGGAGAAGCCTACGCGAAAAGCGTCGGCGTGAACGTCGAACGCTTCCGCGTGGTGCTCGTCCTTCTAGCGAGCATGCTCTCCGCCTGCGTGACCGCGTTCGCTGGTCCGGTGTCGTTCGTAGGCATCGCGGTTCCGCATCTCGTGAAGTCGGCGCTAAAGTCGTCGAAGCCCATCCGCGTGATTCCTGCGTGCTTCTTGGGAGGCGCCATCTTCTGCGCGGGCTGCGATTTGATCGCGCGCACGCTGTTCTCTCCCGTCGAGCTTTCCATCAGCGCCGTCACCGCCATCTTCGGCGCTCCGGTGGTTATCGCGCTCATGTTGAAGAAGCGGGTGAGGTAGATGGGGGAATTCGTGCCGCGGCCCAAAACGCTCGGAGGGGACATTCCATGCTTAGACAGTCCTGAGCTCGCACGAAAGCGCCAGAAGGCACTTTCGGCTCGTGCGGAACTGCGCGCGGAACGCCTCCTCCGAGCGGAGCCGAACCTCGAAACTACGGTCGAAACGCAGGCTGACGGAGCGCCGCTTTTCCACATAAGCGACCTGTCGGCGGGCTACGACAAGAAGGTCGTAGTCGAAGGCGTCGATCTGGAGGTTCGCGCGGGCGACGTCGTGGCGCTCATCGGGCCGAACGGCTCGGGCAAGTCGACCATCTTGAAAACCATCACACGCCATCTGGCACCGCTTGCCGGCGCGGTCGAGCTCGACGGGCGGGAGATTTCCCGATGGAAGACGGCGGAGTTTGCAAGGAACCTTGCCGTTATGCTGACAGATCGCCCCCGGACCGAGCTCCTCACCTGCCGCGATGTCGTAGAGGCGGGAAGGCACCCCTACACCGGGCGAATGGGCACACTCTCGCCCGACGACCATAGTCGGGTCGACGAGGCCATGAAAACCGCACATGTGGAAGAGCTCGCCGAGCGCGACTTTATGCAGATAAGCGACGGGCAACGCCAGCGCGTCATGCTCGCACGCGCCATCGCGCAGGATCCGCGTGTGCTCGTGCTCGACGAGCCCACGTCGTATCTCGATATCCGCTACCAGATCGACCTGCTGCGAATACTTCGCCACCTTGCGAAATCGCGGAATGTGGCTGTCATCATGTCCATCCACGAACTCGAGCTCGCGCAGAAAAGCGCCGACAAGGTGATTTGCGTGAAGGACGGCCGGGTCTTCCGCGCCGGCGCACCCGAGGACATATTCACGCGCGAGACGATTGGCGAGCTCTACGGCCTTCAGCATGGCACCTTCAACGAGCGCTTCGGCAGCGTGGAAATTGGTCGCCCGCACGGCGATGCGCACACGTTCGTCATCGCCGGCGCAGGTACGGGGTCGGCTGTGTTTCGCCAGCTCGTCCGGCAGGGCAAGGCGTTCTACGCGGGCGTTCTGCACGAAGGGGACATCGACTGCGAGCTCGCGCGCGACCTGGCAGCGGAATGCGTGGCCGAGCGCGCCTTCGAGCCAATCGGGGATAAAACCATAGCCCGCGCCAAAGAGCTCCTCGTCCACTGCGCGCGCCTTATTGTGTGCCCCGCCGCCTTCGGCACCATAAACGCCCGCAACGCAGAGCTCGTCGAGTTCGCACGCTCGCATGGTATCGAGGTCATGTGAGCGTGCGAAGGCGCATCGAAGGATTCCCAATTGGAGTGGGAAGGATAAACTGGACTTTCTTTTAATGATCCTCAGGCTACAGCTCCTACGCCGGCGAGGTCTACAAGGCGCCGGAGAACCTCGTAAACAGGAATTTCCACGCCGACGAGCCCAACCTGCTGTGGCTCACCGACATCACCGAGTTCAGGCTCCCGGGCGGCGAGAAGGTCTAC